>ERZ772906.281-NODE-281-length-31767-cov-4.067230_pt1 | contig 31767 bp, 27 predicted proteins | sample MGYA00511338_ERZ772906 | MGnify/ENA primary metagenome ERZ772906 (study PRJEB29015, sample SAMEA2738076) | human oral metagenome | biome: human oral; feature: human-associated habitat; material: saliva | place: China | collected 2212 ... | reverse complement strand
CACCTTCTTTAACGTTATCAGCCAGTTTGCCAGCTCCAGATAACGCTTTACCAGCTAAAGCACCCAATCCAGCTGCCGCCGCACCTGCCGCACCAAGAGCCGCCGCTCCAGCAGCTTTTGCGCCGTCTTTAACATCACCAGCGAATTCACCTGCTTCATGAGCTGCCTTGCTGGTTAAATCTTCTGCTTTGTCAGCTGCTTTGCTTGCACCTTCTTTAACGTTATCAGCCAGTTTGCCAGCTCCAGATAACGCTTTACCAGCTAAAGCACCCAATCCAGCTGCCGCCGCACCTGCCGCACCAAGAGCCGCCGCTCCAGCAGCTTTTGCGCCGTCTTTAACGTCATCTGCCAAACCTTCCGCTTCAGCAGCAGCTTTTCCAGCAAAATTACCGATACCACCTGCCAATTCACCCACCTTAGCCGATGCTCCGCCTGCCAATCCAGCAAAGCCAGCCAGTAATCCAGCAGGTAATAGGGCGTGTGTCCATGAAGGTAAAATATGGCTAAATTCTGACCATTTTCCTTGTAAATAGCTGGCGATTGATGAATCTTTTGCCAAATACTTGACTTCGTTAAGCACAAGAGGTGCAGCGGTCGCCAAAATCGCATCTGTGGTGCTTTGAGGTAAATTGTGTTCTTTAGAAAGTTCGCTGGTTAATAATGCCACTTGTGAATTTCCATGTTCATCTTGTAGCAAGGCATCTAAAACTTTAGCGCCATTATGTAGGGCGTTTGGGTTAGTTTTTAGTAATGTTTCTACACGTTCAGCAGTAGCATCATCGGAAAGACGAGCCCCTAAAATACCATAAATAGACGTCAATAAATGTGTTTTGTTTTGGTCATTTCCAATATAATGTTGAACCAGTTGCAAGACTTTGGGGGTGACATTTTGATGTAATTGCTCAATGATATTCATCAGTGTATCCTATTTGTTTGTAAAATTTATAAAACAAGTTGAAAATTTCATTTAAAAAGATGTTGATAGCATGCCCAAAAACTATACAAATATACGCTAAAAAACCGTGAAAATAAACACTCTAAAACGTATAAATTTGATAGAAATTGCCATATTGTCGCTAATCCATAACTGAAAAGAAATAGTATTCAACAATTAAACAAATAAAAACACATAAAAAAACATAAACGATAAGAATAAGTAATATTTACTTAATCGTTAGTAGGTCTTGCTTGTTAGGGTCGATATTCTGCGGATTGCCCCTTTTTGCTTTCAGAATGAATGGTGGTTTCAGAAAGTTCCTGAATTTCTTTAGAGATGCCTGTACCACTAGGTGTGCTGCTGATACTTTGTCCACGACTATTGGAAATATTAATTTGCCCTGTATTAGTTGGATTTTGAGCTTCGGGGCTAGGAGGTACATAGGTGGGAGGTGTGTAGGTGGGTTGGGCGTATGCAGGGCTGGTGACTGTTGGTTGATTTTGTGGATAAATTGGTTGTTGAACGGTTGCTGGGTAGGCGTTTGGTGTGGTCATTGGTTGGGGCATGCCTTGCACCATATTAGGGTCTGACACAATTGCCGCTTGCTGAACTTGAGCATTAGCATCAATATATCCCATTTGTTCACTTGGAACATAAGGAGCGGTTTGCACCATTTGAGTAGGGATCTGAATTTGGGTGGCGTGTGCGATATCAGCATGCATTGCAGATAAAATTGCATCATCATACACCAAAAATTCAATACGACGATTTTTAAATTGTCCAAGTTCAGTTGCATTATCCGCGATTGGATAAATATCACCTACGCCTTTTGCAGTCAGCTGACCATCGCTAACCCCATTTTGCAGTAAAAAATCTTTAACGGTTTCTGCTTGTTGTTGAGATAGAGTAATGTTGGCTTTGCGGTCGCTATTAGTTCCATCGGTATGAGCCACTACCATCAGCTTAATGTTGGGATTTTCACTCAGTACTTTGGCGTAGGTGGTTAATAGTGCTTGATTTTGAGCAGGTAATTGTTTTTCTTTATTAAAATCAATAACTTGTATACTCATTGCTCGAGACAGCCCATAAGCATCCAATGGGGTAATTAAGCTATCTAATGCGTGTTGTGAGTTGGTGATGCTGTTTTTGATTAAGTTGTCTTTGTTTAAAGGCGCTGCTGCAGAAACAGTAAACTGTGGAGCAAGTAAACTGATGTCTTTAACCATGCGCGTAACCACTTCAGCTTGTGGGCTGTTGATGATGATTTGATTGCCAATGATTTCAATACTGGTATAGGCTTCAGATTTTATCATGGCAATGATGCTTTCTAGGCGTTCAAGCCCCACCAAAGAAGACCCAAAGGTGTTATCAATATCCATCACGCAGTTTACTTGTCCAAAGTTTTTTTGCAAGATACCCAAAAGCATGGTATGTAAATCACTGTTACCAATTTCGGCTCGACAAGCGTATAACGTGCCATTTTCACCCGTGGTAATGGATATGCGTGGTGGAGTTTGGGCAGGTTTGGTTGTGGCGGTTAAAGAAGGTTCGTGAGTCTGGAATTTGTGTTTATATACATAAAACCCACAGGTTAGTAAACCCAATACGATTGTCCCTACGCCAAGTCCAATCAGTAGGGGTTTTTGGGGGTTTGCATTAGGTTTTTGTAATAAACTTTCGTCATCATCATTTAGATTTACTAAAGTGGGTTCATCAATATCTAAACGAATTGTGGTGTCTGAGACATTTTGCGGATTGTCTTCTTTGGTGTGTTGTAAAACATCACTTAAAGAACTTGGGATAAATTGACCAGACCAAGCAGGTAAATGTCCTACGCTGTTTTTTATATGACTTAAGATAAATTCACTTGGTTCGCCGTCGCCACATGCACCTAAAATTTCAACCAACATTGGTGCGGTGGCATGATGAATCAGTCTTAAAGTATGACGCTCATCTACATGAAAACTGCGCGCCAGACGACAGACCAGATTGGGAGTTTGTTCTCCCCAAAGTGCGGTGAGGTTTTGAGAAACGGGGTTTGTAATATCTGTTTTTTGACCAGCAAGCAAAGCAAGGCTTAAAGCATAATACTGTTTTAGAAGGTCGGCGTCAATATCATCATCAAACAGTCCTAGATTTTTAGATACCAGCCCATGCAAATACTGTACAATGTCCACAAAGACCCCACAAACTCAACCTAACAAATGAACTAAATCAATCGCCTATTATACCCCAACTTGATTATAAAAATTGTTTGATTGTCCTATTTACAGTGCCTTTTATCTAAAATTTTGTAAAAATTTTAATCATCATTGGCAGATTTTTGTTTGATGGTGGCTTTCCCATCAATCGTTGTGCCACCAAAACCACTGCCAAAAGGACTGTTTTGCCCAAAACCGCCAGACATACCACCCATGCCGTTGATATTACCAAAGGGTGAGTTTCCGCCCATGTGTTTTGCCATCATTGCCATCATTTTATCTTGGTTGTTTTTGGCGTAATTTTCAGCCTTATTGGATAAAAGGTTTTGAATGGCGGGTAATAATACTAAAAATGCAGCAATATCACTTAAAAGTCCGGGCAACACAAGCAGCACACCTGCTAGACCAAAACCCACAGCTTTTAACATGCTTTGTTTAGGCGGTTGATTAGCAGGATTTGGGATGACACCGCTTTTAAATTGTTGTGCAACAGGATTAAGCGTGCCAAATGCCTTTTTAAGTAGCCCAAAACCAATAAATGCAGCAACAATAAACCATAAAAAAACCAGCCAACCACTGATAAATTGTGCAACCAAATACCAAACGAGCATTTCAATGATAAACCATACCAAAGCAATACCAACCACCACGCCCATAAAAGTTTCCTAATAATTAACAAGTCAATAAAAAGTACTTTATAATAAATAGGGACGATTATTAAAGTTTAAATGGCAAGTTTGTTTTAAATAAGTAAATGATGGGTGAATGGATGACGTTTATTGTGGGTATCGACCCAGGCTCTCGCAAAACAGGTTATGGTATCATCAAGCAAGAAAAAGCAAAGGTGGTTTTTGTAGATGCAGGAGTAATTTACACCAAAGTGGCTGATATGCCAGGCAGAATTGCCTGTATTTTTAAAAAATTAAGTGAAATTTTATCCCAACACGAATTGAATAAGAACAATGCCAAAGCCGCAATTGAACAGGTCTTTGTTGCTAAAAACCCAGATTCTGCATTAAAACTTGGGCAGGCGCGTGGAGCGGCAATTGCTGCCTTGGCTATGAATAATTTAAATGTTTGTGAATACAGTGCAAGACAAATCAAACAGGCGGTTAGTGGTTATGGTGCAGCAGATAAAGAACAAGTATCAAAAATGGTGCAGTTACTACTAAAGCTGGATTTTGTACCACAAGAAGACGCCGCTGATGCTTTGGCGTGTGCAATTTGTCATGCTTATGCTGACGCTCAAAATCAAGCAGTTCTAACAGGTGGCACCGCAGTTTTATCGCCAGATCAGCCAAAACCAAGTAAAAAAATCAAAGGGCGATTGCGATTAAGTGAAGACCAGTTATTACAAATTTTAACAAAGCGGTCATGATATAAATAAAATATTGTATTTTCTGAAAAAAAGAAATTAAAATAAGCCCATTTAATTTAATGGTTTTTTATTGTTTAGACATTTTTAATAACTTTAAAATACAGTCAAAATTCAGTTACTTTAAAATAAAATAAGGAAAAATATGAGTTGGTTTACCAAATGGCAACCTTATCAAGGCGATTTAAACGTGCGTCCTGTTGCCACAAATGAATATTTGCCACCTGCCCAAACGGTCATGCTTGGACTTCAGCACGTTTTGGCGATGTTTGGCGCAACGGTGCTGGCACCAATTTTGATGGGATTTGATGCTAATTTAGCAATTATGATGAGTGGTATTTGTACCATTTTATTTTTTATCATGACAGGCGGTAAAGTACCAAGCTATCTAGGGTCAAGTTTTGCATTTATTGGCGTGGTGGCAGCAGCAACTGCTCACGCAACAGGTTCTGGAGCCAATCCAAATTTACCCATAGCATTAGGGGGTATTATTGCTTGTGGGGTGGTGTATGCCTTGATTGGATTTTTGGTCATGGCAATAGGCACAAACTGGATTGAACGGTTAATGCCACCAGTCGTAACAGGAGCGGTGGTGATGATTATTGGTTTAAACCTTGCCCCAGTTACGGTGTCTGGCGTGGCAGGCAAGCCTTTTGAATTGGTGATGACACTGATGACTGTACTTTGTATGAGTATGATTGCGGTGTTTGTGAAAGGTTTTGCGCAAAGGCTGATGCTGTTATTAGGTTTGATTTTGGCGTATGTTATTTATATCTTAGCAACCAACGTTTTACATCTTGACACACCCATTGATTTTACTCCCATCAGTCAAGCTCATTGGTTTGGTACCCCAAATTTTAGTCAGCCTGTGTTTGATGCAAATGCCATGCTGATTATTGTACCTGTAGCATTGATTTTAGTTGCAGAAAATTTAGGGCATATTAAAGCAGTTGGCGCAATGACAGGTGAAAATCTCACTCCTCAACTTGGTAAAGCCTTTGTTGCCGATGGTGTGGCAACTGCGTTATCGGCGGGTGTAGGCGGAACGGGCATGACCACTTATGGTGAAAATATTGGTGTAATGGCAGTAACACGCGTATATTCAACCATTGTCTTTGTGGTGGCAGGCGTGTTTGCGGTATTTTTAGGATTATCGCCTAAATTTGGAGCATTAATTCAAACGATTCCAAGCCCTATTTTAACAGGCGCATCCATCGTGGTATTTGGACTGATTACCATCGCAGGTGTGAGAATTTGGGTGGATAATCAGGTTGATTTTTCTAACAACAAAAATCTTATGGTTGGAGCCATTACCATTATTTTAGGCACAGGCAATTTTGGACTGATTATTGGTTCATTTGATTTAGGCGGTATTGGTACAGCGACTTTTGTGGCAATTTTATTAAATTATGTCTTAGGTTTAAAGGATAATCACAGTCGTAAATAAAATACTGTATTAAATATTAAAATACTTTATAATAAGTTTTCGTTGTTTGCTTTAGTGTCTTAAATGTTAAAAATGATGGTTTTGTCTTAAGTTTATGTTTCTTTGATGAATTATGTTTACTTAAATGACGACTTAAACCAACAAAGCCAATCAGTTTTTGATGCAAAAAGCAACTAAATTGTTAAAAATTTTTAAAAGTAAACGTAAATCAGAGAGTGTGAATATGTACACTAGCCCGTTTTCCTGTGTCGGTCAACCGACTTTTGTTGAGGGATTGCACTGTGTTGTTCAATCCATCAACGCACCTTTATGGGATATTTTAGTATGGATGCTTGTTGGAATTGGTTTTTTCTTTACATTGATGTCAGGATTTGCCCAATTTCGACTTTTTGGCAGTAGTATAAAAACGATGTTATCCAGCCGAAAGGAAGCTGACCAGCATGGTATTACTGCGTTTCAGGCGTTTGTTACTGGTCTTGCTAGTCGTGTTGGCGTCGGTAACGTAGCAGGGGTAGCATTGGCTATTGGTATTGGCGGTGCTGGCGCAGTGTTTTGGATGTGGCTGATTGCTTTGATTGGTATGTGTTCGGCATTGGTAGAGTCAAGTCTTGCTCAGTTGTTTAAGGTTAAAGACCCAGTTACAGGACGTTTTCGCGGCGGTCCAGCTTATTATATTGAGCAAGGGCTTGGACAAAAATGGCTAGGTACGTTATTTGCGATTGCCCTGATTTTTTGTTTTGGGTTTGTGTATGAAGCAATTCAATCCAATACCATCACGCAATCACTTGTATCGGCATCAGGTTGTATTGATGCAGCGGCAGCTTGCCAAGATGATTGGCAGATTTACAAACACGTTGTGGGCGTGTTTTTGGTGATTTTGGCAGCCCCTATTATTGTAGGCGGCATCAATCGTGTGGCAAAAATTGCTGAGATGCTGGTTCCTGTTATGGCGCTGGTGTATATTTTAGTATCATTTTATATTATTTTTATTAATATTGGTGAAGTGCCTGCGGTTGTTTCACTTATTTTTTCTAAAGCCTTTAGTTATGAAGCTGCTGGCGGTGGATTATTTGGTTCTATGGTGTCTTTGGCGATGATGCAGGGCATCAAACGTGGTTTGTATTCCAACGAAGCAGGTCAGGGTTCAGCTCCTAACGCGGCTGCTGCTGCCAGTGTGAAGCACCCTGTAGAACAAGGTACAGTACAGATGCTTGGGGTGTTTGTGGATACTTTAATTATCTGTTCTTGCACGGCTTTTGTGATTTTACTTGCAACCATGCCAGAAAACGCCAAAGATTTATCAGGGGTTCATCTAACTCAAGCAGCCTTAGAAGCTCACGTTGGTGGCTGGGGTCAATATTTCTTGGCAATCATTTTGTTTATGTTGGCATTTTCTACCATCATTGGTAACTACGCTTACGCTGAATCCAACATGCAATTTTTGAAAAATCATCCTGTTGTTTTAACACTGTTTCGCATGATGGTGTTGGGATTTGTCTATTTTGGTGCGGTTACAAAAGTAGATATTGTCTGGGATATGGGCGATATGGCAATGGGATTTATGGCGATTATTAACCTAATTGCAATTGTTTTATTATCCAAATATGCGTTTGTTTTGATTAAAGACTATACCCGTCAATTAAAATCAGGAATCAAAGAACCTGTATTTAAATTAGACGACCATCCAGAATTAAAAGCCAAAGTGAAAAACGGTATTTGGTAATAGTTGAACAACAAAAACAATAAAAGCTTATCATTGATAAGCTTTTATTTTGCCAGCCATAAATGCGTTTTTAATAACCAAAGTGGCGTAAATCCTGTAAACCCATGATGAATTTTTCCATCTTTTAAAATAACCATAGAGGGTACAACTGTGCCTTGCCATGTATTAAATATCTGCCCATTATCATCATTAATCGTTTGAAAATGATAATCTTTTTTCTGCATGTACTGTTTTAATTCTGCATCACTGCCTGAGGAAATAGCAACGCTAACAATCTCATAATGATTGTCAAAATTGTACCCTTGTGATAATTTTTGAATGTTTGGACTGGTACGACGACAAACGCCACACCAACTGCCCCAAAAATAAATTAAAACAGGTTTTTGATAACTTTGAGATATAACATTGACAGATTTGCCATCAATATCCTGATAGACTAAATTTGGGGCATTAGGCAAATCAGGTGTTCGCAACATGTGAATGATGGTGTAGATGATAATAAATAAGAGACCGTATTTTAGGGCAGCTTTAAAATAATGATAAATGTTCATGGTATTAATCATATCATGCGTCAACTGATAAAATCTGTGATAAATAATCAGATAATGCGGTTAAGTCATGTTCCATTGTGGTACTGATGTTTTCGCGAACTGAAAATTTTTGTAAATACGATTCATCGTGCCAATATAAACTAATGCTGTTGGCTTTTATCAGCATTCCTACAAAATAAGGCGATAAATTATCGGGTGGGCTTATGCGAACAAAAAAATCAACATCACCCAAATTATGCCATGTTTGACCATCAAAAATAAAATGCATCAACGGGTTACGCCAGTTATCATTAACCAGTGTGTATTGAGTAATCATTGATGTTTTTTGATTTTGGATTAATTTTTGATTATTTTTCAACCATTCTGGGGTGGCAATTAATTTGGGATTTAACCCTTTTTTGCGGGCAAGCAGGCGAAATTCACCCAAGCGTACCTCATGAATTTTGGGTTTAGCCGCCATCAGATTGCCCACAATCAGCAAAATCACAAATGCAATTACCCAAAAGCCAACAGTCATTATCATTCCACCCAATTTAGATTAAAAGCTGGCGTTTGCCACTGTTATCCATAGGGCTGACCACGCCGCGTTCTTCCATCAAGTCTACAATGCGAGCAGCTTTGTTATAACCAATAGAAAGTTTGCGCTGAAGACTAGAAATAGAAACCTTACGAGTTTCCATAAAAAACGTCATTGCTTGATTGTAATACTCTTCATCGCCGTTTTTGACAGTACTATTGCTGGCAATGTTTTCTTCTTCAAAAACATAACTATTTGACAAATCAATATATTCAGGTTTGCCACGTTCACGCCAAGCGTCAGTAATTCGGTTTACTTCATCATCTTTTACATACGCACCATGTACCCGTTCTGTGGTGTTTTTGCCAGGCGCTAGGAACATCATATCACCATGACCAAGCATATCTTCCGCACCAGACTCTTCAATAATGATTCGGCTATCAACTGCTGAGTTTACCCGAAGGGCAACCCGAGATGGTACGTTGGATTTGATAAGTCCTGTAACGACCGTTGCTACAGGTCGCTGAGTTGCTAAAATCAAATGAATACCAGCTGCACGAGCTTTTTGGGCAAGTCGAACGATGGGTTCCTCAGCAGTTTTGCCAAGCTGCATCATCATATCAGCAAATTCATCAGCCACAACAACGATTTGTGGTAACGGCTTTAGTTTTGGGGCGGAGGCAATGCTAACGCTATCATTGGCATCCCATAAGGGGTCAATGATGGGTTGTCCTGTTTGTTCGGCTTCATTTACTTTTTTGTTGAATTCAGATAATTTACGCACGCGTAAAAGACTCATCAACTGATAACGTCGCTCCATTTCGGTTACACACCAATTTAAAGCGGCGGTAGCTTCAGTCATATCAGTGATAACTGGTGTTAAAAGATGGGGGATATCTGCATAATTGGCAAGTTCTAATTGTTTTGGGTCAATTAGCATCAAGCGCAGTTCATCAGGCGTATATTTAAGGAGCATGGATAATAAAAACGAATTGACCAGTACTGATTTTCCTGAACCTGTTGTACCAGCAACCAGCATATGTGGAGCTTTAGCAAGGTCAGCAATGACTGCTTTGCCACTAATATCCGCGCCAATGGCAATGCTAATGCCACTGTCTGGGTCTTGATAATCCTTGGTTTGTAAAAGTTCAATCAAGCTAACAATTTGCCGATGACGATTGGGGACTTCAATACCAATATATGGTTTTCCTGCAATGACCGGAATAACCCGTAACGATGTCATGGACATAGAACGGGCTAAATCTTGGGAAATTTTGGTTACTCGGTTTACTTTAACACCAGCTGCCAGTTCCACTTCAAAACGCGTAACCACAGGACCAACCAGTGAACTGATAACACGAGCACTGACACCAAATTCTTTGAGCTTGATTTCTAAAAGTTCAGATAAGGCAGTTAATTCTTCAGAAGTGTAAACCACTTGTTTGGGTGGTGTTTTATCAAGCAATGACAGTTCTGGAATTGGGCTTAAACTCATACGATATTCCAGTGTGCTCATAGCGTAGGATTTACCCGCGTGTTCACCGGTAATATCAGGTTTATTGGGTGTTATTTGGGCTGTTGTATTGGCATTTGTGTTTGATGAATGATTCATCAATTGACTGTTATCAACACGATTGTCTATGATGTCATTTTCTGCCGCTGAGCTTTCTATGACGACACTGGTCAAAGTTTCTTGAGTAAAATTATCAGAAATCAAGTCATCTGCATTTGTGGAAAATTGTTTTTTGTCAAGTCATCCTTGAACTGTTGTTGATTAATAACATCAAGACCATCAGGAGCTGTATTATCTTCAATTAAGATATTTTTGATAGTATCATCGTTTAAATTTTTATCAGAAACTGCTTCAGGAGCGACTTTGCTAGCAGGATTTTGATTTGGCGGGTAGATGATTGTATCATCATCGTGCCAGATTTTTACCTCGGTTGGCACATAAGTAACTTGAGTGCCTTTTGTGTCGCTATATTTGCTAGCATCTTGAATGCTAGCCCCTTCAATCTCGTGGTTGATGGGTTCAGAGCTGGTAGTTTTATTTTGTTTGGCTTTATTTTGTTCTTTAATATGTTGATTTAAAACCTCATCTCTTAAGCCAGATTGGTTTAAAAATTCATTTAATGATTTTTCAGAAGATTTAGATTTTGCTGTATGTTTTGCTGAAGTTGTCAAGATGGGTTCAAATAATTTAGGTTCAGAGGTACTAATAACTTGACTGCTTTTTTTGGTTGGTAATTTGGTTAATTTTTTAGCTGAAATATCAAAGGTTAAAAAGCCAACAACAAGAATTAAGGCACACAAAAATAGTGTTGCTGGTAACTGACCCATAATGGCTTGAAGTCCTTGATGCAGCTCAAAACCAATCACGCCACCCATATTCATAGCATTTACTGAGTTTGTATAACTGCCCCATTGTGCAAGAAGCCCACTAATAAAGATCAATAAAAATCCATAAGCAAAGACGCGTAACCACCACGCTACAGCCACTTGTTTTAACCAAATGCAAATGAGTTCATAACACAACAAAACTGCTAGCCACCATGCCCCAAGTCCAAAAAAAACGTACAAAATATCACTGACCCATGCGCCCAAGCCGCCCATAACGTTGCTGATTGCATCGGTGCTTCCTAGATGCGACCAAGCAGGGTCAAGACTGTTGTGTGACAATAAAGATAAGAATAAAAAACTTAGCAACATCATGCCAAGCATGGTAAAAAAAATTCGTTTTATCACGGGCATTTTACCAAGAATATCTGTGATAATCGCGCTTTTTAATAAGTCTTTAAATAATGCTTGCATGATATTTAGTTTGGAGCACAAAATGGACAGATTATTATAACGGATATTAATTGTTTTTTTTCAATAATATGTAACATAATTATAATTTAAAATTACTTATTTTATCTTGCAATTATTCATTTTAAGCTTATATAAAAAAATTATTGTAAAATAAACCATAAAAATTACCGTGATTAATTAATCTGTAACAGTAAATTTGGAGAAGTTTTATGGCAAATCATCATCAATTGATTATTTTGGGTTCTGGTCCAGCAGGTTATTCAGCGGCTGTTTATGCAGCTCGTGCCAATCTTAAACCTGTGATAATTACGGGATTGCAGGTTGGTGGGCAATTAACAACCACCACCGAGATTGATAACTGGACAGGCGGTAAAGCAGGTTTGACAGGCACTGCTTTGATGCAGGACATGAAAGAACATGCTGAACGTTTCGGCACGGTTTTGGTATATGACCAAATCAAACAAGTCAACTTAAAAACCAAACCATTTGTGTTATATGGCGATAATGATGAATACACTTGTGATGCGCTGATAGTAGCAACCGGAGCATCAGCACAGTATTTGGGACTGGAAAGTGAAAGTAAGTTTATGGGCTTGGGTGTTTCAGCATGTGCAACTTGTGATGGTTTTTTTTATAAAAATCAAAAAGTTGCTGTTGTTGGTGGCGGTAACACTGCGGTTGAAGAAGCCCTGTATTTGTCCAACATTGCAAGTCATGTTACTTTGATTCATCGTCGTGATTTTTTGCGTGCTGAAAAAATCATGCAAGATAAACTGTTTGAAAAAGTTAAAAATGGCAATATCAGCATTGAATGGAATAGCAGCGTTCAAGAAGTAATGGGCGACGACATGGGCGTAAATGGTGTGGTAATTCAAAATAAAGACGGCACAACCAAAACGCTTGATGTGCTTGGATTGTTTGTTGCAATTGGTCATAAGCCTAACACTGAAATATTTGCCAATCAACTTGAGATGACCGATGGTTATATTCGTGTGAAAAGCGGACTTGATGGCAATGCTACCGCAACCAGTGTGGAAGGAGTTTTTGCTTGTGGCGATGTGGCAGACCACATCTATCGTCAAGCCATTACATCGGCAGGTACGGGTTGTATGGCAGCGCTAGATGCTGAAAAATATTTAGAAAATTTAACCTAGGGCTAAAAATATGAACGAGTTAGAACTGCAACAAGCCAAGCAAGAGCTGCAGACTAAAATCCAAAATCTACCTCCAGCATGGGATGGATATAAAGAGAAATTAAAAGATATTGCTAAATTTAGCATTCGTTTAAAATTAAACATTGCTGAAAACCTATCAATTTGGCAAAGCAAAATTGGTGGAAAACCTTATATGCCAAAAGATATGACTTATCCTACCAATAAAGAAGGCAAGCCTTTATATTTGTTGGCTCAGATTAATTTTTCCGAAATGCCCAAAATAGATTATTTACCTCAATCGGGTATTTTGCAGTTTTTTGTTGCTCCTGATGATGTGTATGGTCTTGATTTTGACCACCCCCAAAATCAAGATAACTTTCGAGTGATTTATCATAAGACTATAACTGACAATCAAGATATGTTGCAACTTGATGTACCAACCATTGCAACTTATGATGATGAAGATGGTTATTTTCCGATTGATGTGCATGAATACGCCATAACACCAATTTTACAGTTGCAAGCCGTTCCCGTACTGGATGATTTTGATAAACTTATCGTTGATTTGAATCATTTAAAAGAAAAGCTAACTGCTGAATGTGGTGAAAGTTTTGACTTTTGGGAGAATGTGGTCAGTCGTTATGAAGAGATTATGGAAACAGACGGGCATCGTCTGGGTGGTTACCCCTATTTTACCCAATCCGACCCTCGTTACTACAACAAAAAATTTAAAGATTATATTTTGTTATTTCAATTAGATAGTGAAGATTTTGATGATGGCGGTATCATGTGGGGGGATTGCGGGGTGGGTAATTTCTTTATTCACCCAAATGATTTAGCGAATGAGGATTTTTCTAAAGTGATGTATAATTGGGATTGTTGCTAACTGATTGGCTAGCAAAATGCCATCTTATAGATGGCATTTTAATTGATATTGGATGAAAAAATTAACCAAGTTTTGCAATAATGTCATTAAAGGTTTGACTTGGGCGCATTAATTTATCCAAAATTTCTCGATCGGCAAAATAATAGCCTTCAGTTTCAACACTGGTGCCTTGAACGTGATTAAGTTCATCAACAATCACAGTTTCATTATCAGCTAAAGCTTTAGCAATTGGAGCAAATTCTTCTGCTAATGCTTTATCATCAGTTTGTTCACTCAATGCTTTTGCCCAATACAATGCCAAATAAAAATGGCTTCCGCGGTTGTCCAATTCACCAGCCTTACGGCGTGGCGATTTGTCATTTAATAACAATTCTTCGGTGGCTTTGTCTAAAGTTTTTGCAAGTACAGCTGCTTTTTGATTTCCTGTTTTTTGAGCAAGATGTTCTAAAGAAACCGCTAATGCTAAAAACTCACCCAAACTATCCCAACGCAGATGGTTTTCGCTTTGGAATTGTTGAACGTGTTTTGGAGCTGAACCACCTGCACCTGTTTCAAACATACCGCCGCCGTTCATTAAAGGCACGATGGATAACATTTTGGCTGACGTACCAAGCTCTAAGATTGGGAATAAGTCCGTTAAATAATCGCGCATAACATTGCCGGTTACGCCAATGGTGTCTTGCCCATTTTTTAGGCGAGTCAATGTAAAGTTTGCAGCGTCCACCAAGGATTTAATATGGATTTCCAAGCCATTAGTGTCAAGTTCGTCAAGATAAGTTTTGACTTTTTTGATAAGCTGAGCATCGTGAGCGCGATTTTCATCCAGCCAAAAAACAGCAGGTGTATTGCTTAAACGAGCACGTTTGACCGCCAAAGCTACCCAGTCTTTAACTGGAGCATCTTTGGTTTGGCAGGCGCGCCAAATATCACCAGCTTCGACAGCGTGTGATAACAAAACTTGACCATCAGTATCAATCACTTCTACCACGCCATCGGCTGGAATCTCAAACGTTTTATCATGTGAACCGTATTCTTCGGCTTTTTGCGCCATCAAACCAACGTTAGGAACAGTCCCCATAGTGGTTGGGTCAAATGCCCCATGTTCTTGACAGAATTTAACAACAGTGTCATAAAGTGGAGCATAGGTGCTATCTGGAATGATGATTTTGGTATCTTGCAATTGACCGTCTTTATTCCACATTTTGCCTGATGAACGCACCATTGCAGGAATGGAGGCATCAATAATTACATCGCTTGGAACGTGTAGATTGGTAATGCCTTTATCGCTGTCCACCATCGCAATATCAGGATTGTTGGCATAAGTTTGCGCGATTAGAGCTTCAACATCTGCTTTGATGGCAGGTTCAAGTTTATCCAGATTTGCCAAAAGGTTACCAAAACCATTATTAACATTCACGCCAATAGCTTCAAGTTCTTTACCATATTTGTCAAAAACAGGTTTAAAAAACGCTTTAACAGCATATCCAAAAATAATTGGGTCAGATACTTTCATCATGGTGGCTTTCATATGAATACTAAATAGCACACCTTTTGCTTTGGCATCAGCAACTTGTTCTTCTAAAAATTTGACCAACGCATTTTTATTAAGAACGGTTGCATCCAAAATTTCATGAGCTTGTAGGGCAAGTGGTTTTCTAAGATTGGTTTTATTGCCGTGTTTGTCAGTAAAGACGATATTAACGGTTGTTTCTTTTGGAAGGGTAACGGATTTTTCGTTGGTAAAGAAGTCATTACCATTCATGGTAGAAACGTGTGTTTTGCTGTCTTTTGACCATGCGCCCATAGAGTGAGGGAATTTTTTCGCAAAGTTTTTGACAGCATTTGGAGCACGGCGGTCAGAGTTACCTTCACGTAAGACGGGATTGACTGCACTGCCTTTAATGCGGTCATAGCGAGCTTGAATATCCTTTTCTTCGTCATTTTTTGGGTCTAAAGGATAGTCAGGGATTGCATAGCCATCGTTTTGCAGTTCTTTAATGGCTGCCAAAAGCTGTGGCATGGATGCTGAAATATTGGGTAGTTTAATGATATTAGCTTCAGGCTTGGTTACCAGCTCACCAAGTTGAGCTAAGGCATCGGGGCGTTTTTGTTCATCGCTTAAAAAATCATCAAATTTTGCTAGAATACGACTTGCCAAAGAAATATCGCTGGTTACAAATTCTACATCAGAGCTTTTGCTAAAGGCTTTGATGATGGGTAGTAAAGAATGAGTAGCAAGGGCAGGGGCTTCATCGGTGTAAGTATAAACAATGGTGGATTTTGACATAGAAACTCCTAAAAAAAGAAAGAAAAAAATCCTTAGACATCAGCAAAAGACAGACAAATACCCTATCTATTATGCCATATTTTTTTATTTTAGGTAATAAGTGAGTTTTATTTATTGCGTTATTATTTATATTGATGAATGGTGCTAACAATGTTTTTTAACGTGCTTGGTTGATAATTGGCGCAAACCTGTAAAATAAGTACATTACCAAGTTTTCTTGTGGCGAGCAGTGTTTGATGGTCGCTGGTTTTCTTGTTGGTAAGTATTATTGTCGCCAGATGGTGTTGTTGGTAAATTAAAATTCGATTTTGCACACCTGTTTTAATGGTTAGTTTAAATTCAGGCAATAGAGGCATTAAATCTTGATAAAATAATTGTAAATCATCAGATGGCTTGTGATGAATTTTCGATAGTGTATTGATAGTTTGTTTTGCAGGTCTAGATAAGGCAATTATAAACAGTACCACCAAAAGCAGTAACAGAGCACCTAACCAAACAAAACCATTCATCAATCATTCCTTGGGTTTATTAATTTAATGTAAAAACACCACTTCATTTGCCAATTCGTTGCCATTGATATCATCACAAGCATCATAAGTTTGTAAAATTTGTCCAATTTCTTCAATCAATTTGGATAAGCCTAACTGAAAATTTCCCTGTTTAAAGTCATTTAAAGTTGCTTTGCAAAGCATCTGCCAAATTTCAGAATCAACTTTTTGGTTGATACCACGGTCGGCGACTATTTGTAAATCTTTTTCACATAAATTCACATAAATTAGAACCCCTGTATTATTTTGGGTATCCCAAACTTTTTGCATACTAAATATATCCAAAGCTCGCTGATGACAGTCATATTGATAAGCTTGGTAAATTGGCAGGTTGTTTTCAATCACCAAAACAATCTCACCAAGATGACCAATTTCAGCTTGTTGAATTTTTTCAGTTAGATTTTTTTTGACGGCTTTAGTAAGCCAACGATTGTGTAAAAATGGCACAAAAGCCAACTGACGAAATAGACGTTTGATACTTTTTTGGGTGGTTGTCATAATTGATTTATGGGTAATTTTTTTAAAAGATTTAGGTATTGTTACATAGATTTTTTTAAATTTCAACAAAACCAAAAAGCCCTAAAAAGGGCTTTTGGGTATTTGGTTATTTTTATTGAGCAGGTTGTGCAGGAGGTGGACTATTTGCACCTTGCGAGGGAATCGCCACGTTATTTTTTTGCTTTTCTAATTCAGCAATTTGCTTTTCTAGTAGTGCAATTTGTTCAGCTTTAGCAGTGGTTAATTTTTCCATAACTTGCAACTGGTCTTCTGCAATTTTACCTTGCTCTTTTAGGCGTGAGTTAGTATCAGATAAACGGTCAATTTCTTCTTTAACCAGCGCAGGGTCGCTAGGTACTTGAGCATTTAAAATCTCATCTGGATTTACCCCCTGCCCAGCATTTGGATTGGCACCCGGCATAGCTGCATTATCTTGAGTAGTAGGTGTTGATGGGTTGTTTGCCATAGTATCTGGATTTTGACCATCGGCAGGCACACCCTGCAAATTTGGATCTACTGGCTGCTGCTCTTGAGCGGGTGGCGGTGCAACGCTTGCGGTGTTTGTGGCTTGAGTATTTGTGGCTGAATTATCATCCATTAAAAACACATAGCCGGCACCAGCGATTGCCAAAGCGCACGCCAAACCAGCAATCAATAAAGCATTGGACTTTTTATTGCCGTTACTGGATTTGGCGCCACTGGTAAGTTTGGTTTTGCTGGATTTATTGTTTTTGGTCGCACCAAAGGCTTTAAACTTGGATTCTTTGGCGGGCTTAGATGATGCATTAATCAATTCATCAGGAACATCACCAAATCCATTACCTGGCATTTTTTCTTGAGTATCAAAGGTTGTGCCGGTAATCGGTTTTTCCTTTTTACCAAAACGCCCACTAAAGAACCCTTTTGATTGTTTAGTCTCAGGAGTGCCTATTGTATCATTGGATAAATTAGATGGTTCTTGTGGTTCTTCCAAAGCAGTATCGGTTGCTTTGGGTTTGCCAATCCCTGCGGTGGCTTTTAGTTTACCCAAACGACTTTTATGCTGAGTTTCCGACGAAGCTTTTTTGTTGCCAAATAAAGGTTTTGCTTTTGTTTTGCTGTCTGAAACGCCTTTGTCTTTTTTGCCAAATAATTTAGCAAAAAATCCTTGTGGTTTTTCACTTTTTGCCGCCACCGCCGCAGTAGCTGCTGCCGCTCCTGCTAACACAGCAGGGTCGGGAATATTTTGGGTGGGCGGGTTTTCTTCTTCAAAGGTAGAAATGGTTTTTTGACTATCAGAATTGGCAACAGGAATATCATCCAAAGCATTCATAAATTCATCAAAATCAGATGTTTGGTCTTTAGATAAATCAACTGGTTTTTCTGACTGATTATTCAGTGTTCCCAAATCGCTCATGTCGTCTAATTGGCTTAAAAAATCCGCATCAATTCCACTGTTTTGGGTTGGGTCAGCGGCTTTTTGGGGTGTATTTTGGTCTTCAGCAAATAAGGCATCAAGGTCAGAGATGTCCGCAGGCTTGTCAGCGGTTAAATCGTCCAAATCTAAATTGCCAATAGAGTAGTCCAAATTATCCAAAGTATCATTTTTTTGTTCTGACATAAAAAACCTTATTAAAAATGGGCGCACTGGTGCGGTTTATTTTTTTCAATCTTGTATCACTTGTTTGGGATTGTTTTAGTGATAACACTAAATATGTAACTACGATATATCGTTAAAAGCAATAATCATGCCAATTAAATTTTTACCGATACAAATCTTACCAAACCTGTGCCATCTTGTTGATTTTCAAGTTGTATTTTTTGAGCCTCTTCAGCGGTTGGGCGACGTTCGGTGTACCCACAAAGTGTGCACTCTATATATTCATCATAATTTGGCTTAAAGATTTGTATCTGAACGGTGCTATCAAGTTGCCCACAGGCTGTGCATTTTACCCCTGCCAAAAATTGTCTTTTAGGTCGGTTTGATTGGTATCGCATCATCGTGCTCCATTAGTTTTCCCGGTTGATTGAGCAATCAAAACCATTAGCGAATAAAACCAGATTGTTTTAGTAGTGCTGTAATGTCAGCACTTCTTCCCATAAATGCTTCAAAGTTTTCTTTTGCACAGCGACTGCCACCACGTTCTAAAATCTCTGCTTTAAAGGTTTGACCAATCTTGGCATTCAATATGCCATTATCTGAAAATTTGCTAAATGCATCAGCAGATAACAGTTCTGCCCACTTATAGGAGTAGTAACCAGATGCATAGCCACCGGCAAAAATATGGCTAAAGGTATTGGCAAAACGGTTATTTTTTGGAGGATGAATCATCGCAACCTTTTGACGAATCTGATTTTGAATGGTTAAAATTTCATCATAATTATGGATATCAGCGTAATGAACCGCTAAATCAAACAACGCAAATTCTACCTGCCGTAAAGTTTGCAATCCACTTTGGAAGTTTTTGGCGTTTTGTAGCGCAGTGAGCTTTTCTTTAGGAAGTGGCTCACCTGTTTCAACATGACGACTGATTTTGGTAATGCCTTGTTCGCTGATGGCAAAGTTTTCCATAAATTGACTGGGTAATTCTACTGCATCCCATTCCACACCATTGATGCCGGCAACATCACTGATGGTGATTTTGGTCAAAAGATGGTGTAAACCATGCCCAAATTCATGAAATAGTGTTGTAACTTCGTCAAAGGTTAAAAGACTCGGAGTGTCTTGGGCGGGTGGTGTAAAATTGGCAACAATAAAACCAACGGGCAATCTTGAATTGGCGTCATTGGCATTTTTATGTTTGTCTTGAAATCCTGAAAGCCAAGCGCCACCACGTTTGCCATTTCGGGTAAATAAATCCAGATAAATGCCACCAATTAACTGATTATTGTCAAATACTTCAAAAAATTGAACATCATCATGCCAAAGTGATACATCTGTACGTGCCGAAAATTGCACACCAAACAATTGATGAATGATATCAAATAAGCCTTGCAAAACGACAGGTAGTGGAAAATAAGGGCGTAGTTCATCGCTGCTGATATTGTATTTTTCTTGGCGAATTTTTTCAGATAGATAGGGGATGTCATAAGGCTGCACAACATCAATTCCCAATGTTTTGGCTAAAATTTCTACATCTGCCAAATCTGCTTTTGCAAATGGCATGGCGTGATTGGCAAGATTGTATAAAAATTCGTCAATTTGGGCTTTATCATCCGCCATTTTGGTTGCCAAAGAAAGTTCGGTATAGTCATCAAAACCTAAAAGCTGTGCTTTTTGCCGTCTAAGTCGCAAAATTTCAAGCATGATGGCGCTGTTATCAAATTCCATATGCCCAAATGTGCTTTGGTCACTGGCTTTAGTGTTATAGGCGTCATACAATGTTTTTCTAAGTTGTCGGTCATCGGCGTACTGCATAACTGACAAATACATTGGTATGTCAAGTGTTGCAACATAATCTGTGGCGGTAAGTGTATTTGGGTGCGTATTACGATAACGCTTGCCAGCACTTTTTAATAAGTTAAGTCCATTTTCGGTAATGCCTGATAATTGTTCTTGAGTTAAAGGTAGGGCAAAGGCTTGACTGGCATCAAGTGCATTGTCTGAAAACTTGGCAGATAATACAGATAAACGACTGGCAATTTCAGCAAACTTATTTTTTTTATTGTCATCTAAATTAACACCTGAAAGCTCAAAACTTTCTAAAGCTAATTTTACCGCTCGGTTTAGGGCAGTATCGTTTGAAGGTGTTTTTTCAAGTTTTTTATATAGATGATATAAGTCTAAAGATTGCCCAAGCTTTGTATAAAAATCTGATAATATTGGCAAAACTTCATGATGGCATTGACGAATATCTTCATTACTCATTACGCTATTTAAATGGGATAAAATTCCAAAAGCTTGACTAAAAGCATGGACTTTCTCATTTAGAGTATCAATGATAACAAGAGCGTCTTTGGCGTTATCAGCTTTGGGTAGATGATTTAGATAATCATCAGCTTGGGACAAAGTTTGTTTGATTTGCTGATTTAAAGCGGTTGGTGTGGCTTTGGAAAAATCTACCAAACAAAGGCGTTTATCAAGAGTATCACAAGCTAAATCAAACATAAATTTTCACCAAAATTATAAATTGCGTCATGAAAGGTAAGTTATAAGATATTGTTTTTAAGAACGTTTGGCGGATTTTGGACGAAAACTTTCACAAATAGCTGCGTCGGTCTCAAAATACACACCACTGATAAGTTCCACCCCATAAGCCACCGCTGAAAAAATACCCTTAACCAGAACATTACCATCTTTATCTTTAACCCCTTCCAAAGTTTCTTTAATGGATTTTGGTTGACCGGGCAGGTTAATAATCAAACAATCGTTACGAACAACCGCTACTTGTCTAGATAAAATCGCGGTTGGCACAAAATGTAAACTGATTTGGCGCATTTGTTCGCCAAAACCATACATTTCCTTGTCGGCTATAGCTAGTGTTGCTTCAGGCGTTACGTCGCGTTTAGTAGGACCTGTGCCACCTGTGGTTAAAATAAGCTGACAGCCAAGTTCATCGGCAAAGTGTTTTAAGGTTTGTTCAATGGTTGTTTGGTCATCAGCAATCAATGCATGATGAATATCAAAATCTCCAATGATTGCTTTTTTTAACCAATCTGTTAAAGCGGGAATGCCTTTATCCTCATAAACGCCAAGACTTGCACGGTCAGAAATAGAAATTAGTCCAATGGTGAGTTTTTTGGGCAGTTGGGATTGTGTTGTTGTCATAAAAAATAAGCCAATTTATTCAATTTATCTGTTCAATCAATGCATTAAAAGTAGTAGTGATTGCGAAATATTTTAAAAAATAAAAAATCAATCATTAAAATTTGCGACAATATTAGCAAGATTTGCTATTATATGCACGTTTAAATTACTTGATAACTGGTTAAATTAAACAGATTTACTTAGGTAAATTTACTTATTATACAAATTGTATTATTTTTGTTTTTTGTTTGTTGTTTTTCCTTTAAAAAATTGAGATACATTATGAAACCCATTCGTACTCGTATTGCGCCATCACCCACTGGTTTTCCTCATGTTGGTACGGCCTACATTGCGTTATTTAATATGGTATTTGCCAAATCCTTAGGCGGTGAGTTTATTTTACGTATCGAAGACACCGACCAAGTACGTTCCACCAAACAATCTGAACAGATGGTTTTGGATGCGCTGCGTTGGACGGGTTTGTCATGGTCTGAAGGTCCTGATATTGGGGGACCTTTTGCTCCATATCGCCAATCAGAGCGCGGTGAGATTTACCAAAAGTACGCCCAAGAGCTGTTAGATAACGGGCATGCTTTTCGCTGTTTTTGTACACAAGAAGAACTGGACAAAATGCGTGAAGAACAGATGGCACAAGGATTGCCTGTTAAATACGATGGTCGTTATGCTGCATTGTCTCGTGAAGAATCGGATAAGCTGGCACAAAGCGGCAAGCCTTTTGTGATTCGTATGCGTGTACCAACTGAGGGTGATTGCGTCATTGATGATTTGTTGCGTGGTCAAATTGTCATTCCCTGGCAACAGGTGGATATGCAGGTTTTATTAAAAACAGATGGTTTGCCAACCTATCATTTAGCCAATGTTGTTGATGACCATTTGATGCAAATCAGCCATGTCATTCGTGGTGAAGAATGGATTAGTTCTGCCCCAAAACATAAGTTACTTTATGAATATTTTGGGTGGAAAATGCCTGTTTTATGTCATATGCCACTACTACGTAATCCTGACAAGTCTAAATTGTCCAAACGTAAAAACCCAACATCCATCACTTATTATCGTGATGCAGGCGTGTTACCAGAGGCGTTAATGAACTATTTGGGGCGCATGGGCTATAGTTTGTCAAATGAGGCTGAAAAATTTAGTTTGGATGAAATGATTGCAGATTTTGACATTCAACGAGTATCGCTTGGCGGACCTGTTTTTGATATTGAAAAACTTTACTGGTTAAATGGTGAATATATTCGCAGTTTAAGCGCAGATGAGTTGAAAAATCGTTTGTTATCATGGGCTTATAATGACGATAAACTAACAGGCATTGCCAAAGCTATCCAGCCACGTATTAACACGTTATCCGATGCGGTGAATTGGGCGGGCTTTTATTTTCAAAATTTACCCAACATCACTGAAAGGGATTTTGCCCATAAATCACTGACTAAAGAGCAAATTTTAGATATTTTATATCTAACTACTTGGCAATTAGAAACTTTGCCGGTTTGGAGTGAGGAAAATATTTATCAAGTTATGAAAGGTCTGGCAGCACATTTTGAGGTCAAACTAAAAGACTTCACTTTGCCATTTTTTATTGCCATTGCAGGTTCAAGTTCCAGCACACCTGTGATGAATGCTATGTATTTAATAGGTGCAGACATGACGCTGGCACGGCTTCGTCATGCTTGCGAAGTCTTGGGCGGACTTGGTAAAAAGAAACAAAAGAAATTAGAGGAAACTAATAAAACATTGCCTGATTTTATTAATCAACATAATGACTGATTTCTATTAGATTACCATCGGGGTTGCGGATATAAATAGAATGAATTTTACCCAAAGCCCCTGTGCGTTCCACAATACCATCAATGATAGTGATTTGGTGGTGCTGTAAATGTTTTATGATGTCAGTGAGTGGCGTATCAGTTGAAAAGCACAAATCAGCATTACCACTCATTGCGTGTTTGGCGTTAGGCAAAATTTCTTGACCTTGTTGATGCAGGTTGATTTTTTGCTTGCCAAATTGCAACGCTTTTCGGTTGTTACCAAAAGTTATTTCAGTCATTGCTAATATTTTGGTATAAAAATTAATTGTTTGATTAATATCTTGAACGGTTAAAACCAAATGGTCTAGTTGAGTAATTTTCATAAATTTTCCTAAAATAGCGGCAAAGATTGCCGAATTTTTTGTTGCTTATCTAAATCAAGTGCGCCATAAGTGATGTTAAATTTTTTAGCGGTTTTTAAGCCATGTGTGCTGGCAACGACTTGACCATTTGCGTCTACGATCATGCTGTGCCCCCATGTTTTCCGCTGATTTTTTACTCTTTCTTTTTGGTAAAAGTAATGCCTGCCACCTTGCGCTGAACCAATAACCAAACACTGACTGTCTAAAGCCCGAGCCTGTAGTAGGGTTTGCCAATGCAGTTTGCCAGTAATGTAAGTAAACGCAGATGGCAGGCAAAGCACGTCTGCTCCCAGTTGCCGAAGTTGTCTAGAAAGACTTGAAAAACGTACATCAAAACAAACCATCATACCAATATTTACTTTTTGATTATCAATCCAGCAGGGTGCAACAATCGGGGTATCGCCAGCTTCAAACGTACGCCCTTCATCGTATTGACCAACGCCGTCAGCAACGGTTGCTTTAAAAAGATGAATTTTGTCATACCGAGCAACAAGCGCACCATTTGGGTCAAATAATAGGCTGCTTTGTCGAAACTTACCATTGGTAATTTTTTCACCACAAGGACGAAAAGGGCAAGGTAATGTACCTGCCAAAAGATGCACTTGATATCGGCTTGCCAAATCAGAATACCAGTGGCAGATTTCATCAAAACGCAAAGCAAGTGGTAATTGCTGCCCCATCAAACAAGCATTTTCTGGCAGAACGATAAATTTTACTTGATTTACTGATGCTTCGATGACGGCACGCTCAATAACTTGCAAATTGTCATCAATATTATCTTGGCTGCAAAGCTCAACACTGGCAAATAAAATAGTCATAAAATTCCATAAAAAACCCCAACACCAAAAAGGAGTTGGGGTATAAAGCAGATAAGAGCAAATTAGAACTTGTGGCTTACACCAATGCTGTAAACAACAGGGTCAATTTCTAAATTACCAAGGTTGGTATTATCAGTTTTATCTGTTACTTTGGTTTTTAGCTTAGCATAACGAGCATCAGCAAACACACCCCAGTTAGAAGATGCAGGTGACCAGCTTACACCAAGCTGAGCAGCTGGAGCAACTTTAGTATCCACATCCAATTTGGTCACGCTACCATCTTCATGAACGATTTTGGCTTCGTAAGGAATAAATACAGTTGCACCTAGACCTGCATTGGCGCTAACACCATGCCAAGAAGGAGTATTGTATTTAAAGGTGAGAGTAGGTGGCAATTGTTTTACTGTAGCAAATTCCTCTCTCACGCCGTCAAATAACTCAGTAATTTTATGAGTAGAAGGAGTGGCTAGTAGCAATTCAGCAGAAAATGGGCTGTTGCCAAAACGATAATCAAAAGAAGGTAATAAGGCAGCTTCGCCACTAACTTCAACTTTTTCAATTGTACCTAAATTTTTATTGGCAGTTGGGTCAATATAACCAAGACCTGCTTTAAAAGTCAAACCACCAGCAGAAGCAGCAGTAGAAATAACGGCGACGGCTGTTACTAACGCTAATTTATTAAACATAATAGTTACCTTTTTTATTGCGGAAAATTATCCAACGAATAGAAGTACTAAACTTCTGTTCAGATTATAACACATAATTTGGGGTGAAAGTCAATTATTCAAGCCAATCAAGCATCTAAGCCGAGGTTTTATCGGATAATTAGTATAAAATATGTTCAATTTACACACTTGCGCCAACTTGTCGTGCTAAAGCAATGCCTTCATCGATGCTCAAATATGTTTTTTTGCTAGGAGTATCGCGAAATATCACATCGCCATCACAAAACACCAAACATTCATTGACTGCCAATTGTTGCCATTTTTCATTACTGGTTAAAGGAGTGGTTACCAAAATGGTAACTTTGTCTTGATTGGTAGTAACATCGCCAAAATTAACTGACATTTCACCATCGGATAAAATTGCTTCCCCAAACGGCGCTTTTCTGGTTAAATAAAACAGCAAGCTGCTTGCATAAGCTAGATGCCATGTGCCATTAGAAATTAAACAATTAAATAAACCATTGGCTGATAAATAGCGACATTGCGCAGTTAAAAAGGTAAACAGGGCTTCATCAGAGGGGCGTTTTTTAAAGGTAGCTTTGAGACGATTTAATAAGTAACAAAACGCCATTTCACTGTCAGTATCGCCAACAGGCATGAAATGTTCTCCATTACCATTTGCTCTTAGTCTTTGACTTTGACGAATGAAATGTTCGCTCATTTGTCCATTATGAGCAAATGCCCACTGTTCACCCCATACTTCACGAACAAAAGGATGGGTATTGGCAAGCCCATGTTCGCCTGTGGTGGCTTTGCGAATGTGAGCGATGACATTGATGGCTTTGATGGGATAGTGATTGACCAAATCAGCAACAGGCGATAGATGTGATGGTTTATCATCATGAAATAAGCGTAAACCAATTTTATCGTGTTCATTTTTTTCAAAAAATGCAATCCCAAACCCATCCTCATGATGGTCGGTATCGCCCCCACGCCTGCGAAAACCTGCAAAACTAAAACCAATATCAGTTGGGGTATTGCAATTCATTCCTAAAAGTTGGCACATACTTTTCTACTTTATTGATTTATTTTGTAAATTTGTCCAATGATACGCTGCCAAACGTTTCATCAAATCGGGATTTTTTACCATAATATCGCCGCCTGTACGCCCTTGTTCACGGTTGTAATACATCACATTTAATCGCAAAAGCCAAAAAATTGTTGCCGAATATGCCAGCATAACGGGTAGGGCAGATTTTTCATCCGTAGTTAAAGGGCGAACGCTTTGATAGCCAGCAATAAATGCATCCATTTTTTCGTGGCTAAAATTTGTCGTTTCGCCATCAATAGCACTGCCCCAAGTGGTACAAAAATCATTGATGGTGATGGCGATATCCATTAAATAATGTTCAACACTCACCTCAGTAAAATCCAAAAGTCCAGTTAATGTATCATCGTTTGAAAAATCCCACAGAGTGTTATCTGTAAACATATCTAAATGACATAGCCCTTTGGGTAGATTGTCAGGTAAATTAGCGTATGCTGTCCAAATATCATTCATTAATTTGGCTTCATCAAAGGGCATATACGCGCATTCTCTTTGTTTGACGCGGCTCCAATCGTATAAAGGTACGCCATAATCTTCAGCAGGCTCAAGGCTGGTTAAAGTCTGGTGCAAGGTTGCCAGTGCTGCCCCCATTTTTTGACACATGCTTATAGTGGTGTGTTTGGGATGACTGCCTGACAGCTTTGGAACGATTAAAATTGCTTTGTTTTCATAACGCATGACGCAATCTTCGCCAATATGACTGCCTTTTGCAGTTAGTTTTATCAAAGGCGGAGCAATTGGCAACTTATCCTTTAGAGCGTGCATTACTGTTGCCATTTTGATAATGTCATCAGGCACACGTTCTTCATATAATGTAAATACATAAGAAAAATCATCACCTGAATCTTTATCTGTTTGGATAAACCAGTTTGAATTTTTGACACCCTGAACAATTGGAATGGCTTTTTTAAAGGTAATGCCATAAAGACCACAAAAGGCAAAAAATTCATCGTCAGATAAATGAGTGTAAACAGACATAAGATTTCCTGTGAGTTTTTGTCAATAAGAGTTTGACCATCATTTTTATAATGTAAAGTTTGATCTGGTGTAAAACCTAATGAAAACGCCATAAACGTGGTATTATACCCCTACAAATATCAGGCTTTCAACCAAAAAGCAATAATCTAAATTTTACTTTAGTTTTTTTAGGAAATAATTATGTTGGCAAAACGTTTAATACCTTGTCTGGATGTGGAAAATGGTCGGGTGGTTAAGGGTGTTAATTTTATAGATATTAAAGATGCAGGAGACCCTGTAGAGATTTCAAAGCGCTATAATGATGGCGGTGCTGATGAAATTACTTTTTTGGATATTACGGCTACATCGGATGGTCGTGATACAACGTATCATATGGTGGAAGAAATCGCTCGTTCTATTTTTATTCCACTTACTGTAGGTGGCGGGGTACGTAAAATTGAAGATATTCGCAGCTTACTGAATGCTGGGGCGGATAAAGTGGGTATTAATTCAGCAGCCATCACCAATCCCGACTTTGTCAATGAAGCTGCCGCTCGTTTTGGCAGTCAGTGTGTGGTGGTATCAATTGATGCAAAACGTGTAATCAAACCCGACGGTAGTTTGAGTTTTGAAATTTTTACTCATGGTGGAAGACGAGCTACCGGCATTGATGCGGTAGATTGGGCGGTTCAGATGACAAAACGAGGGGCAGGCGAGCTTTTGGTAACCAGCATGAATGGTGATGGCACAAAGCAGGGTTATGATTTACTTTTAACCAAAGCCATTAGTCAAAAAGTCAATATTCCTGTGATTGCTTCTGGTGGTGTTGGAAATTTACAACATTTGGTGGATGGCGTGCTTTTGGGTGGAGCAGATGCGGTTTTGGCTGCAAGCATTTTTCATTTTGGTGAATACACCATTGCTGAAGCTAAAGATTTTATGGCAAAACAGGGTGTCCCCGTAAGAACAATCTAAACATCTAAAAAAACAAAAAGGTGTAATTTATATCACACCTTTAAATTATTTTGGTAGGCATATCCAGACTCGAACTGGAGACCTCTACGATGTCAACGTAGCGCTCTAACCAACTGAGCTATACGCCTAAACTCCGCCTATTTTAACAAAAAAATCTAAAATAGCAAGTGTTTTTGGTAAATTTTATAGGCTGGTTACCCATTGTTTATTTTTATACCACAAGGCGAATTTGGTGGTTTTGCCATCTTTTTCTGACCCAACATATATTTGATTATTTTTGCGACTAAAGCGAATAATGGTTGGATTTCCAGCATCATCGGTTTCAGGAGCGGTTAATAAATAAGCAAATTTTTCGTCCAATTTGTCAGCGACAGTTTTTAATTCACTAACCTTTGGTGGGCGAGTTTCACGAATTTTAGGGAATTTACTGGCAGCTAAAAATAACCCTGCTGCTCCTTCACGCAAAATATAATGGTCGTCAAATTTGGCAGAGCGCAAATGCGGCATGTCAATAGGTGTCATGCGTGGTGGAGCGGCTTCACCATTTTTGAGTATCTTTCGGGTGTTGTCGCATTTTTGACAAGCAAAATACGCTCCAAATCGACCCGTTTTTAGTTCCATTTGCCCATCACATTTATCACAATCTATGGTGGGCGCATCATCTTTTTGGGCGGTATCAAAGACCCCTTTTTCTAGCAAATAGCCATCACAATCAGGATTATTGCCACAAACGTGCAATTTTAAGCCGCCATCAACAATATAACCATCCATTGCAGTATTGCATTTTGGACAGCGTTTTTTGTCTAAAAGAGCGGTAATTTCATCGGTATCGTCGTCGATGGTTTGGTTGGCAAAAGCCTCTACAGGCATGAGATTTTTGGTGCCTTTACAGCGTTCTTTGGGTGGTAGATTATAGCCTGTGCAGCCTAAAAAAACCCCCGTTGAACCTGTGCGAATCTGCATGGGGCGACTGCATAAATCGCAGTGTACATCAGGCACATTGGTTGGAGTATTGGGCTTCATGCCATCTTTGGTTTTGGCAATCTCTAGTTTTTCTTTAAATTCGCCATAAAAATTATCAAGTACAGTTTTGTAATTTAATAGACCACCTGCAATTTCGTCTAATTTTCCTTCTAAACTGGCGGTAAACGTGTAATCCATTAAGTCAGGAAAACTCATGGTTAAACGGTCAGTTACAATATCCCCCATTTTTTCGGCAAATAATCGCTTATTTTCAGTATGAACGTAGCCGCGTTCTTGAATGGTGGAAATGATGGATGCGTAGGTTGACGGGCGACCGATGCCACGTTTTTCCAGTTCTTTTACCAAGCTGGCTTCTGTGTATCTAGTGGGCGGTTTGGTAAAATGCTGGCTTGGGTCAATGCTATCTACTATTAGTGTTTCACCAATTGCCAAATCAGGCAATAACACATCGTCATTTTTTGCAGGAGCTAAAACCTTAGTATAGCCATCAAAAGTCATTACCCGACCTTTTGCCCGTAGTTCTATGTCAGATGCCATAACAGTTAAAGTCATGGATAAATATTGAGCAGGCAGCATTTGGCTGGCGACAAATTGCCGCCAGATTAACTCATACAGACGCTGAGCATCGCGTTCCATATCACTCAGTTGATGAGAAATGATGGATACATCGGATGGTCTGATAGCTTCGTGTGCTTCTTGGGCATTTTGTTTATTGCCATAAATGTTGGCGTTTTTGGGTAGATAATTTGCACCATGATGATTTTCAATATAGGTTCTTACATTGTTGATTGCATCTTGAGATAAAAACGTGCTGTCAGTACGCATGTAAGTAATGTAACCTGCTTCATATAACCGCTGAGCAAGCAACATGGTTTTTTTGACATTAAATCCAAGCCGTGTGCTAGCTGATTGTTGAAGTGTGGATGTAATAAAGGGGGCTGATGGTCGTGAACTGGTGGGTTTTTCTTCGCGCTGGCTCACGATAAATGCTGAGTTTTGTAAAATATTTACCACATTTTGGGTTTGTGCGGCATTTTGCAAAACCAAATCTTGACCATTTTGACGAGTTACCTCTAAAATAACGGGCGTATCTTTTTCTTTTTGACTGTGTGTTTGTGTGTGAATTTGCCAGTACTCAGTAGGTACAAACGCACGAATTTGTCGTTCTTTTTCTACCACTAGGCGCGTTGCAACAGACTGCACACGACCCGCCGATAATCCGCGAGCAACTTTTGCCCAAAGCAGTGGCGACACCATAAAACCAACGACTCTATCTAAAAATCGTCGTGCTTGCTGGGCATGAACCTTGTCCATATTGAGTAAAATTGGATGGTTAAATGCTTCAGTAATGGCGGTTTTGGTAATTTCATTAAATACTACTCGCTGATATTTGCTATCATCACCACCAATCACTTCTTTTAAGTGCCAAGCAATCGCCTCACCTTCGCGGTCTAAGTCAGTGGCAAGATAAATTTTATCAGCATCTTTAGCAAGTGCTTTTAGTTCCTTAATAACTTTGGTTTTGTTGGGTAAAATTTCATAGGTGGCTTGCCAATCATGTTCGGGGTCAACACCCATACGACGGATAAGGGCGTTTTGGGCTTTTTGTTCGCGACTTAATCCTTCTTCATCGGATTTTTTATCTTTATTACCACCAGACACAGGTAAATCGCGAATATGTCCAACACTTGAGCGAACAATATAACCAGAACCCAAGTATTTGTTAATGGTTTTGGCTTTAGCAGGAGATTCTACGATAACCAAAGACTTGCCCTTGGGCGTATCGTTTTTTTTAGTTTTGCTTGGGGATGTGGTGGTTGTCATGAGCTGCCCTAAATCTATAGCGATAAAATTATAAAATAAACAATTTGTTTATTAATAGTTAAGGGCATAAAAAGGTTTTTGTCAATACCTAATCTTAGAACGGCTGATAAATCAAGCATTAATGTTGTGTTTGTATTCTCAATAAGCATTTAGCCTGTATTGTGATTGTTTGGATTAAGGCATCATTTATAGTTAATTTTAGTTAATGGTTAGAATGCTGGTTAGATTGGTTTGTTTTTTTATTTTAAAAACGATTTTAAAAATAATGTTTGTTTATTTAAATTTTTATAAAGACAATATAGAAAAATATAAAATAATATTCATGTTATTCATTGATATATTTGGTTTTGATTGTATCAAAATAATTCAATTGGTGTTGATTAGTTTTAGCATGAAATATCAAAAAACTTTTTGATGCGTTTAATTAAAAAATATGTATTTTTAATGAGTTACTTTATATTGAATTTATACTAACAACAGATGATTATTATTTAAATGATAATTAACAGATGATTAATAAGTCTTAATAAGATGAAAGTTTTATTAAAATAATATTTAATATTTTTTTATATAACATAATTACT
>ERZ772906.276-NODE-276-length-32037-cov-12.137734_pt1 | contig 32037 bp, 30 predicted proteins | sample MGYA00511338_ERZ772906 | MGnify/ENA primary metagenome ERZ772906 (study PRJEB29015, sample SAMEA2738076) | human oral metagenome | biome: human oral; feature: human-associated habitat; material: saliva | place: China | collected 2212 ... | reverse complement strand
TTAACATGGCTAAAGCTTGGTTACTATCAGTTTGCTATGTAAAATATAGAGAAGAAACTTATAAATTCCTAGAAAAAACTAAACTAGATGCTTGGACGGTAAATAAGGCTATTCAAAAAATTAGGGAATCTCTGAGAGTTACAAAAGAAGAAAAAGAAAAGATATTAATTTTAAAAAGAAAATAACTGAAAAAGCTGCTGATATTGATTAAAATCAGCAGTTTTTATATTGTAAAAGAATTTGTAAATAAATTATTTATATTAACTAAACTTTTCTAGTATACTTTTAAGATAAAAAGGTATATAATAAGAATATAGAAAAATATTAATTGAAATTTTAGAAAGGGGAATTTATGTTTACACAAGAAGTTGCATATAGCACAGCATATTTAGCTGGGATTGCTTCATTTTTTTCACCATGTATATTTCCAATTATTCCAGTATATATTTCAATTCTAAGTAATGGCGAAAAAAAATCAGTAAGTAAGACTCTAGCTTTTGTTTTAGGACTTTCTGTTACCTATATAGTTTTAGGTTTTGGAGCAGGGTTCATTGGAGAGTTATTTCTTAATAGTAAGGTAAGAGTTATAGGAGGAATTTTAGTTGTAATTTTAGGACTTTTCCAAATGGATATTTTAAAATTAAAATTTTTGGAAAAAACTAAAGTTATGAATTATGAAGGAGAAGAACAAAGCTTATTCTCAACTTTCCTTTTAGGTTTAACTTTTAGTCTTGGTTGGACTCCTTGTGTTGGACCAATATTAGCTTCGATATTAATCTTAGCAGGTTCATCAGGAGATACAGGAAATAGTGTAATGTTAATGGTTCTATATCTATTGGGAATGGCAACACCATTTGTAATATTCTCATTAGCTTCAAAAACACTATTTAAGAAAATGTCTTTTATTAAAAAACATTTACCTCTTATTAAAAAAATAGGTGGTTTCTTAATTATAGTAATGGGATTTCTTTTAATTTTTGATAAACTTAATATATTTTTAACTGTTTAAGTGAATGTTGAAAGGAAGTTAAAATGAAAAAATTTATTTTACCTTTAATTTTTATATTTTTAATTGGAACATTTGTTTTTGCTAAAATGCTTAGTCACAATGTAAGTAAGGAAACGGAGGCTGAGAAAGACTTGTTAGAGAGTATACAATTAGTAGATATGAATGGAAATGACTATACATTTTCAAGAGGAAAAAATATCTATATTAAATTTTGGGCTTCATGGTGTCCAACTTGTTTAGCAGGTCTAGAAGAATTAGACAGGTTAGCAGGTGAAAATAATAGTAATTTTGAAGTAATAACTGTTGTTTTTCCAGGAATAAATGGAGAAAAAAATCCTGCTAAATTCAAAGAATGGTATGATAGTTTAGGTTACAAAAACATAAAAGTACTATACGACACAGATGGAAAATTATTACAAATATTTAAAATAAGAGCTTTGCCAACATCAGCAATTATATACAAAGATTTAAAAATAGACAATGTAATTGTTGGTCATATAAGTAATGGACAAATCAAGGACTATTATGAAGGGAAAGGAGAAAATGAAGTTATGGAAGAAAGCAAAAATACTACTGTAAATAATGTTAATAAAGAAAATATAAAAGAAATATATTTAGCTGGTGGTTGCTTCTGGGGAGTGGAAGAATATTTTGCTAGAATAGATGGAGTTATAGACTCAGTTTCTGGTTATGCAAATGGCTCTTTTGACAATCCAACATATGAAAATGTTTGCAATAATTCAGGACATGCTGAGACAGTTCATATAACTTATGATTCTTCAAAAGTATCTTTAGATACTCTATTAAAATATTATTTTAGAATAATAGATCCAACTTCTGTAAATAAGCAAGGAAACGATAGAGGAATTCAATACAGAACAGGTATCTATTATCAAAATGATGAAGATAAACAAATCGCTATAAATGCTATAAAAGAAGAACAAAAGAAATATTCTAGACCTATTGTAATTGAAGTTGAAAAGTTAAAAAGATTCGATAAGGCCGAAGAGGAACATCAAGATTACTTAAAGAAAAATCCTAATGGCTATTGCCATATTAATTTAAATAAGGCAAATGAGGCAATAATAGATGAAAAAAAGTATCAAAAGCCAAGTGATGAAGTTTTAAAAGAAAAATTGACTGATTTAGAATATCAAGTTACACAAAATGCAGCAACAGAAAGAGCTTTTACTCATGAATACGATAAGAATCAAGAAGATGGTATCTATGTGGATATAACAACAGGAGAGCCATTATTTAGTTCAAAGGATAAATATGATGCAGGTTGTGGTTGGCCAAGTTTCACTAAACCTATTGCAACAGAAGTAGTAAATTACAAACAAGATAATTCTCATGGTATGAGTAGAGTTGAAGTAAGAAGTAGAGCTGGAAAAGCACATTTAGGACATGTTTTTGAAGATGGTCCAAGAGCTGAAGGTGGACTTAGATACTGTATCAATGGAGCTTCATTGAGATTTATTTCTTATGATAAAATGGACGAAGAAGGCTATGGAGAATTTAAAAAATATGTAAAATAAGGTTAAAACAGATAGATTATTAGATTAGTCTATCTGTTTTTTTATTGGAAATAAAAAAGTAAAAATTCAAAGAGAAAAGGTAAAAATACTATTATAAAATGTTTACATGAAAGATGGCCTGTTTAAATTGTTGTTTAATTATATATTTAAAGGGGGAAAAAATGTGTAAATTAATTAAATTTAAAAAAGAATTTTTTGACATTGATATAAAAAATAGAAGAAATAATGATACAAGAGAAACTACAATTGAAAGAGATTATACAACTTTAAAATTTAATTTTTCAGATTTAACAAGAGAAGAAAAAAAGAACCTTTTAATAACTATAAATGAATTTTTAGATAAGTATGTAACAAGAGGAAAAAAATTAAGCAGTGAAGAAAAAGAGGAAAGAAAAGATAAAATACACTTCAATTTATTATCAATATTTACAGTAAAACATATATTAAATGAACTTTTACCTAACTCTTGTAGTTTATCAGAGGATAAGACATATTTAATTTTAAAAAGAAATGGAAATCAAAAAACTATCAAAGTACACTCTTTATTTATTAGAAATGAGACATTATTTGGTTTATATGCGGATAGAAAATTTTTTAGAAAAGGTACAGATACTAGTGAAAAGGATGAATCAGTATTCAATATTTTAGGTGATAAAGTTGACAGTAAAAAAGAAGCAAATATTCATTTTATGATATTTTATAATACTATTTTTATTAATACAGGAAGTTTAAAAACATTTAAGGGTTCATATATAAATGAAGATATTAATAGTGAAGAAAGTAGACAAGAATTTTATGTTATAGGATTTTCATATAAGAATGATATAAAAGAATATGGACAAGAAAAAGAAATAATAAATAATGTATTTCATAGAAAAGGAGAAAAAGATAAACAAAAAGGAGATTTATACAATGTAGCACCTATCTTTAAAATAAGAAATTTTTCAGAGTTTATTGAAATTTTTTGCAAAGAATATAGAGTAAGGAATCCTTATGAAAATTATGGAATAGAGGATTTTAAAATAGAGAAAAAATATAAAGATGAAGTTCAAAAGCCAAAAAAGAAAAAAAGTAATTCTTATATAGAAGACGACTATTATGATGATTACTACTCATATACAGAGCCAATAGATATAGAGTTTTCTAAGAATTATGATGTACCAGATAACCCCTATGATATGTCAGCTGAAGAATATTATTGGTATTTAGAAAATCATGATCCAGATTAATGAATATTTTAGAGCAAAAAGTTATTGTTAAATCAGTCATACCTGAGAAATAATAGCTTTTTTGTTTGACTTATTATATTTCAAATAATACAATGGTGTAAATAGAAAATAGAAGGTGAATGAAATGAAAGAAATATTAAAAAATATAAAATTAGGACAAATAATAGGAATATATCATTTTGAAGATTCTTGTTTTACAGTTGGAAAAATTTCAAAAATAGATTCAAAATACATATATTTACTTTCTTATGATGTGAATTTTAAAGAAGATGGAATAAAAGTTTTTCTGATTGATTCAATAAAAAGAATAATATTGAAATCAGATTATATGAGAAGTCTTGAAAAAAATCAAAAGAAAATTGTTAGATTTAATAGAGAAAATAAAGACATATTTCAAGAATTAATAAAAAATAGGATAAAAGTTTCTGTTGAATTAGCTGATGGAAGTGTTGAAGAAGTTTATTTAATTGAAAAAGGCGAGGACTATTTTAGCTTTCAAATATTGAATGATAATGAGAATATCACATCAGAAGAAATTATAACAAAAGACTATTTAAAAAGAATAAAAATATCTAATTATATTGAAAGAGAAGAATATAAAAGTTTTAAAGTTATTACTACAAAAGATGATGAGGAATATATGGCATATGATTTATCTTATAATGGAAACTACCTAATTTTTTTAGAAAAGGAAGAATTTTATGATATTGCTCAAATAAATATTATTCCTAAAAATATGATAGATAGTATTTCTGAAATAGAAGTTAAATTAGATGTTAAAAGAGAAAATTTCAATGACTTAATTGATTTCAAAAAAGATTTAGATATTATAGAAATTTTAAGAAAATGTTTAGAAAATAAATTCCTTGTTTTTATAGATAATGAAGATTTCTTTGAAACAAAGGTTGGAATTGTTACTAACTTAGAGGACAATAAAATAAAGATGAAAGAAATTGATAAATATGGGAATTTTCATAAAAATTCTGAAATATATTTAGATGAAATTCAGTTATTGGCAGTGAAAAATTATAAAATTATGGAGGGAAATTATGAAGAAAAATTTTAGATTTTCTATTTTATTTACTTTAATATTTTTGTTTAATACTTTAATAGTAAAGGCAGAAAGAGAAATTAAATATGTTGATTCTGAGATAAGAAATGGAATAATATATTCTAAAAATGAAAAAATACCATATAATGGTTTGATAAAAGATTATTACAAAAATGGAAATGTGAAAATAGAATGGACTATTGTAAATGGAGCTCAAAATGGAGTAGCTAAATCATATTATGAAGATGGAACTTTAAAATCAGATTCAATTTTTAAAAATAATAAAAAGACTGGTATAGAGAAGATGTATTCTCTTGATGGAAAGTTAGTGGCAGAGGTTCCATATAAAGATGAAGTAAGAGATGGGATAGAAAAACAATATTCTAAGACTGGGAAAATAATTATTGAAATTAGTTTTAAAAATGGAATAGAAGATGGAGCTTTTAAGCAATATTATGAAAATGGAGTATTAGAAATAGAAGCTTTTTATAAAAATGATAAGTTGGAAGGAGTTAAGAGAGATTACTATAAAAGTGGAAAAATAGAGAATGAAACTTCATTTAAGAATGGGATAGAAGACGGGACTAAGAAAAGTTTTTACAAAAATGGTAATTTAAAGTATAGTTTAGAGTTAAAAAATGGTGTAGAGAATGGTGCTTTTAAACAATATTATGAAAATGGAGTATTAGAAATAGAGGCTTTTTATAAAAATGGAAAGCTAGAAGGAATTAGGAAAGATTATTATAAAAGCGGGAAACTTGAAGTAGAGGGACTTCAGAAAAATGGAAAACCAGATGGTTGGACTTATGTTTATAATGAAGATGGGAGTTTAAAAAGAGAGATATTTTTCGTTGAAGGAAAGGTTTATGAAAAAGATAATGATAAAAAGAAATAAGGGGAATTAATGAAGAATTTTGAATTAAAACTTATTTATTATCCAAAAAGTTCATATTTAAATTATATATTAGAAATTTGGGTAGATGGAGTTAATATAAGTCAATTTTATGAAGATAAGAAATTAAGAATAGATGTAGGATATATCTTTCATATTTATAATTTTTTTGATGACCATTTAGAAGATATTATAAAAGAAGAAGTTTTGCCTTATGAAGATGTAGAGGGAAAAACAATTTTTGAAACTATAGACAATATTAAGGAAAAATATTTTTATTGGTTAAAAGATGATTATGAAGATGATGAAAGTGATGAAAATGATGAAGAAATAGAAAAAATAATCAGTATATCAGAGCCTTTTTATGATTGGCAAAGAGCACATCGTTGGCTTCTATATGGACCATTCTTGTGTATACCAGATATTATTTTTAGAAGGATAGGAGATACAATAGAAATTTCTTGGGATACTACTTGGGATATTACATATCAACAAAGAAAATATGAAAATGAAAATATCAAATTTATTTCAACAAAGGGAGTAAGTTATATTGATGCCAATGAGTTTTACTTAGAAATAAAAAAATTTTTAAAAAAGATAGATGACATATCAAAAATTCAAAATGAAAAATTTCATATTATTGAGAAAACTGGAAAATTAATATATGCAAAAGACCCTTATAATAATATCGAATTTAAAGAAGAAAAAGAATTTTTACAAGATTTAGAAAAAATAGATTATAAATTTTTCACTATATATGAATTAGTATTAATAACAGAAAAAGATAAAAAGGTAGTTCCAATTGTATTAAAATATCTTTCAAAAATAGAAGATGAAAATATAAAAACACACTTAGCTTATTTTTTAGCAGTAAAAAATTATAAAGAAGCTTCTGAAAAACTGATAAAAGAATTTTATAAAGCTAAAACAGATGAATATAGAATAGCATTATCAAAGGCTTTATCAACTATTTATAATAAAGATGTTTTAAATGAATTATTAGAAATAGCTAAAAATAATGAATACAAAGATGTAAATTTTCCAATTATATTTACTTTAAGAAAATATAGAGATAAAAGAGTAAAGATGTTTTTTGAAAAAAATAGAATGGAGTAATAATGAAAACGTATGTTTTAGACGTATTAGAAAATATCTTAAATGAAGAACAAGCTAATCAATATTATTATAAAGCCTTTATTGAAATGAATAAGAGAGAGAAAATCCCTTATATAGTGAATGAAAATAGATACTTAAAATTTTTACTTAGATTATATAAAATGGACAAGAATGTAGTTTATAAATTTAGGTTCTTTGAAAAATGGTATTTTGATTTTTTTAGTAATTCAGAAAAACTCCACTATAAAAATTCTATCAAAAAACTTAGAAGAAGTGCTTTAGATAAAAAGAAATTTTTTAGTAAAGATAAAGATATTTTAGAAATGATTTTTAAAATGAGTTTTAGAGATGTTTTTGGTTTCCAAAAAAATTATAGAATTTATTTTTCAAATCTTAAAATTTTGATAACTTCTTTGACAGATTATTACTATTTTATAACTTTCTTAGATAAAGATGAAGAAAAAGTTAAGAACTTAGTGAAGAAATCAAAACTATTTTTAAGATGAGGTAAAATATGGAGTTAAAAGAGCAAGAAAAATTTTTGGAAATAAAAAAAGAAGTTGTAAAAATGATTGAAAACAAAAAAGAAAAACTTAAAGAAAATAATATAAAAACAGATATAATATCAGATATAATGAATGATGAAGAAAATTATTATATTTTGGATTTTGAAAGTGATAAGGGAGTCGCACGATTAGAAATAACAACACCTCATTTTGCACCTTATTATTATGCTTGTTTCAATATATTGTGGTTAAATGATGATGAAGCTTATTGGTGGTTTGATGAAGAAAATAGTACTGTTACAGATATATTAAAAAATTTAGAAAAATCATTAGATTATTTCATAAATTCTTAAAAATTAAAGTTGAGGTGAAAATATGGAAGTTAGATATGATGTTTATTTAGAAGATGAAAATGAGAATGAAGATGACTTTGATGCTCCTATGAGAAAAATAGAACTTATTTTTTCTCATATAACAGAAGAAGAAAAAGAAATCTTAGAAAAATATAATTTCAAATATGAATATACAGAAGATAATAAAATAAAATTAAAAGAAGAAAATGCTATCTATTATACTGTTGAAATTGATGGTGAAGATAAGGGAATATATTTAAAAAAAACAAAAATTTACTATAACTACTTTAAGTATGATTTTTGTTCAAAAGAAAGTGAAGATACTAGAAATTTAGTTATATCAAAAGAGGGAGTAAGAGTAGAAATTATTTTTGATAAAAAATGGAGATAAGTTATGGTTGATTTTAGAAGTATCTTAGTAGAAAGAATGGAATATAAAGATTCAATATTGTATTTATATTGTAAGACATTTTATAAAGTATTAGGAAGCGATTATTATAACAAATATGATTATAATGTTTATCACAGAAAAGTTTTAAAGTTTAAAAATGTAAAAAGGTTTGAATATTATTTAGATGAACAAATTTATAACTTTATTTGTGAATTAAATGATTTACAAGAAGAACTTGGAATAGATAATTTTTCTAAAATATTTTACAAGAGCAAAAAAAGAAATAGATTATACATTTTTGAAAGAGGCTATTTTGAAGATTTTATTATGATAGAATTTAAAGATGATAAAAAGGAAAAAATAGTAATAGATGAAAAAGAAAAATATTTAGAAATAAGAAAAGAGCTTTTAAAAATATTTCAAAGTAAAAAAGAAAAATTTGAAGAAAAAAATATAAAGTTAGAAGTAATTGAAGAGAAGGAAGATAGTTATATCATTAACTTGAAGAAAGGGAAAAGAATAGCTACATTATCACTTAGAATGCCAGATTCTACAAGATATTATTATATTCACTATAAACAAGATTTTCATAGATATGATTGGTATGATGAAGAATATCACACTGTTTCTGAGATAGCAGAACAGCTAAATATAATATTGGATAGATTTTAAAATAATAGTTAAGTTTTTAGCAGATAGATTATTGCAGTAGTCTATCTGATTTTTATTTTCCAATATGATTAGTCTATAAATAACTTAAAAAATGTGATACAATATAGAATACAAGTTCAATGATTATAAATAAAAAATGTAAGGGGTATGCAATGGAAAAAATTTATAAAATTGTAGCTGAAGAATTAAAAATTCCAGTTGATAAAGTTGAAAACACAATAAAACTTTTAGATGATGGAGCTACTATACCTTTTGTTGCAAGATATAGAAAAGAAATAACAGGAAATTTAGACGAAGTACAAATAGGAGATATTCTACAAAAGGTTGAATACTTAAGAAATTTAGAAGAAAGAAAAGAAGAAGTTATAAGACTTATTGAAGAACAAGGAAAATTAACAGATGAATTAAGAAACAGCATAGTAGAAGCAAAAATTCTACAAGAAGTTGAAGATATTTATTTTCCTTATAGAAAGAAAAAGAAAACAAAGGCTGATATTGCTAAGGAAAGAGGTTTAGAACCATTAGCTGAAAAATTTTATACAGTTAATAATTTAGAAGAAATTCAAAACCTAGCAAAAGACTTTATAACAGAAGAAGTTCCTACAGTTGAAGATGCTATAGAAGGAGCTATGCTTATAATAGCACAAAATATTTCTGAAAAAGCTGAATATAGAGAAAGAATAAGAGAAATATATTTAAAATCTTCTATCATAGAAGCAAAAGCTAGTAAAAAAGCAGCAGAATTAGATGAAAAGAAAGTTTACAATGACTACTATGAATATAGTGAAAAAATTGATAAGATGGCTTCTCATAGAATACTAGCAGTAAATAGAGGAGAAAAAGAAGATATATTAACAGTTCATCTAAGACTAGAAGATAGTGATAGAGAAAAAATTGAAAATATGATTCTTAAAGAATTTCCTAAAAATGATTTAGTTGCAACTTACAAAGAAATCATAAAAGATTCTTTAGATAGATTAATAATTCCATCTATTGAAAGAGAAGTTAGAAATGCTTTAACTGAAAGAGCAGAAATTGAGTCAATAGCAGTATTTAAAGATAACTTGAAAAATCTACTTTTACAAGCACCTTTAAAAGAAAAAAATGTCCTAGCACTTGACCCAGGATACAGAACAGGTTGTAAGGTAGCTGTTATAGATAAATATGGTTTCTACAGAGAAAATACAGTATTTTTCTTAGTTGAAGCTATGCACAACCCAAAACAAATTGAAGATGCTAAAAAGAAATTCTTAGCTTTGGTTAAGAAATATGAAATAGATATTGTCAGCATAGGAAATGGAACTGCTTCAAGAGAAACAGAAACTTTTGTTGCCAATATAATAAAAGAAAATAAATTAAATTTAAAATACTTGATAGTAAACGAAGCAGGAGCGTCAGTTTACTCAGCTTCTAAGATAGCAGCTGAAGAATTCCCTGATTTAGACGTAACAGTTAGAGGAGCTATTTCAATAGGAAGAAGAATACAAGATCCTTTAGCAGAACTTGTAAAAATAGATCCTAAGTCTATAGGGGTTGGAATGTATCAACATGATGTAAACCAATCTAAATTAGATGAATCTCTAGACAATGTAATAAGCCATGTTGTTAATAATGTTGGAGCTAATATTAACACAGCTTCTTGGGCATTACTTTCACATATTTCAGGAATTAAGAAAACTGTTGCCAAGAATATAGTTGAGTACAGAAAAGAAAATGGTAACTTTAAAAATAGAAAAGAAATCTTAAAAGTTAAAGGTGTAGGACCTAAAGCATATGAACAAATGGCTGGTTTCTTAGTTATACCAGAAGGTGAAAACATTTTAGATAACACAGTTATCCACCCTGAGTCTTATGCTATAGCTGAAGCCTTATTAGAAAAAATAGGATTTAGCTTAGAAAAATACAATAATGAACTAAATGAAGCAAGAGAAAGATTAAAATCTTTTGATTATAAGAAGTTTGCTGAGGAAAATAATTTTGGAGCAGAAACTGTAAAAGACGTCTATGAAGCACTATTGAAAGATAGAAGAGACCCAAGAGATGACTTTGAAAAACCACTTTTAAAATCAGATATTTTAAATATTGATAACTTAGAAGTTGGAATGGAACTTGAAGGAACAGTTAGAAATGTTGTTAAATTTGGAGCCTTCGTAGATATAGGTCTAAAAAATGATGCACTTTTACATATTTCAGAAATTTCAAATAAATACATAGATGATCCAAGCAAAGTTTTAGCAGTTGGACAAATTATTAAAGTGAGAATAAAAGATGTTGATAAAGACAGAGGAAGAGTTGGCTTAACAAAGAAGGAACAAAATTAATGGGGAGCAGAAGTGAGCTATGTTTATAAAGAAGGATTCTCTACTATTAAGAATAATATCATATAACGGAATTGCAATAATTATAGTTGCCTCTATTATGGCAACCCTTTTTGGAATTATGATTTTCAATGAGCTAAATATGAGACTCTTAGATAAGTCTCGTGAAAGAACCTTATTAGTGAACAAAGCCTATTTGTATTACATAGATAAAAGTAGGGAGCATTTATATGATGCTTCAAATGACGCAGTTAATTTAATTTTGGTGGATAGCAATGATAAGTTGATTCAAAATAGACTTGCCTCAGCTGTAAAAAATCAACTGGGGATAGAGTCTTATAGCTTATATGGAAAATCTTTTATACAAATACTTTCACCACAAAGAATAGTACTTGGAGAAAGTGGAGATAGGGATATTAAGTATGATTTATATAAAAATAGTAATATTATACCCTCTAAAGAATTTTTAGAGACACAAAAATTTGAATATGTGAGTACTAAAGATGCATTATACATCAGATTAGTCCAGCCATATCGTTTATATAATTCTACTGAAAGAAACTATATTATATTGACTTTTCCTATAACAAACTACAGTTTGACAGAGATAAAAGACTATGCCTATTTATCAGCTGAAGATAAAATTTTTATACTATCTAAAGATGGTTTTACCTTTGGTGAAATAAGTTTAGAGAAATCAGATGATTTCTTTAAAAATTTTAAATTTAATAAGGTAGGCAGGGAATTATCAGATAATAAATATTATTTTTCTGAAAAGAAAATAGACAATGACTATTATTATTTGGGAATGCTAGCATTACAAAATAATAAAAGTGATGATTATGTTGGAGATATAGGGGTTGCTATATCGAAAAATGAATTTGTAGTGGTTAAATATATGCTAGCTACTATAATACTTGTTGTCTGCTTATTAGCTGTTGTTTTAAGTACAGCCTTATGTGCTAGAATTTTTGCTAAACTTTTAGCACCATTAAATGTACTTGCAGGTAAGACAGAAAAAATAGGAATAGACAGCAAGAAAGATAAAGGTGGAATAGACTTTGGTGAAGAAAATATTTTTGAAATAAGATCTATTTCAAACTCATTAAAGTTTATGGCTGAAAGAATAGAAGAAAACGAAAATTTATTAATACAAAAAAATAATAAATTAAATACAAACTTAAATAGACTTATAGCAGTCGAAAAGTTATTAACAAGCATAAGTTTAAGAGATAATTTTTCAGAAGGATTAGATGAAGTTTTAAGAACCTTGACGTCTGAAGAAGGGCTAGGATATAGTAGAGCCTTGTATTTAGGATATGATGAAGATAAGGAAGAACTTTCTGTAACAAAATATGCTATAAACCCTCATATCGAAATGAATATGGAAAAGTATACTGAGGGAATAAATGGTTTCAAATTTCAGGTAAATAGTATAAAAGAATTAATGCCTCTTTTAAATGTTGAATATGAGCCAGGTGGAATGTTTTGGGAAAGTATGGAAAACAGTAAAATAATTTATCATAATGACAAAGGTTTTAAATATACTTATGGAAATAAATTATTTAGAACTTTAGGACTTAACAACTTTATGATACTACCTATAGCAGATGAAGATATTAAGATAGGTTGTATTTTGGTAGATTATTTTGGTAAAAATAATTTGATTTCTGAAGAAGAAGTTGAAGTAAATAGTCTATTATTGATGAACTTATTGACAAGAATAAAAAATATTATTCTAGGAGAAAGTAAACTTATGAAAGAAAGATACTTAACAATGTCTAAAGTATCTGATAAATTCATAAAAGATAATAAAAGATTAATTCACAATGTAGAAAGTTTTATTGAAAAATTGGAGAATAATAGATATAATAGTAAAGATATAGAGAAGATAAAAAGATATCTTAAAGATGAAAAGAAGAAGAATATTGTTATAAAAGATTCTTTGGATAATAGCAAAAGCCATTTTAAAGTATTTAACTTTGAAAAATTGATAGAGAAAATAGTGAATAATAGTGAAAAAATTTTAAGAAAATATGGAATAAATATTTCATTATTTATAGATTTTTCAGGAAATATGTATGGAGATAAAAAAAGGATATATCAAATGTTCATACAAATTCTGAGAAACTCCATAAATGCTATTTTAACTAGAAATAAGTTAGATAAAAAAATTAATATAGTTGTCGTAGGAGACAAGAACAACCGTATTATCCTAGAAATAATTGATAATGGTGTTGGAATGACACAAGAAGAAGTTAAAGCTGTCATGAAGCCTTATTCGGAAGTTACAGGAAATAGTATTATGGGGACAGGACTTATAACAATATACAAGATAGTTAAAGAACATAATGGATTTATGTCTATATCTTCTGAATTAGATGTTGGAACAAAGATAAGAATAATTTTTAATGAATACAGGGAGGAAATAAACCAATGAATGAAAAAGAGTACACAAGTACACTACATTTACCAAAGACAGATTTTCAAATGAAAGCTAATCTGCCTAACAAAGAACCAAAGTATATCACAAAATGGACTGAGGAAAAAATTTATGAAAAAGGCTTAGAGAAAAATAAAAATGGGGAAAGCTTTATATTACACGATGGGCCACCTTATGCAAATGGAAACACTCATATAGGGCATGCTTTAAATAAAATATTAAAAGATATAATAATAAAATATAAAACTTTTAGAGGATTTAGATCACCTTATGTTCCTGGTTGGGATACACACGGACTACCAATAGAATTACAAGTAGTTAAAGAAGTTGGACTTGCAAAAGCAAGAGAAATGTCTCCACTAGAAATAAGAAAACGTTGTGAAGAATATGCTAGAAAATGGGTAGGAATCCAAAAAGAACAATTTATAAGATTAGGAGTTTTAGGAGATTGGGATAATCCTTATCTAACTCTTGATCCTAAATTTGAAGCTAAACAATTAGAATTATTTGGTGAAATCTATGAAAAAGGTTATATATTCAAAGGTTTAAAACCTGTGTATTGGTCACCTGCAACAGAAACAGCACTTGCTGAAGCAGAAATAGAATATTATGATCATACATCACCATCTATCTATGTAAGAATGCAAGCTAATAAAGATTTATTAGATAAAATAGGATTTAATGAAGATGCCTTTGTTTTAATATGGACAACTACACCTTGGACATTACCAGCAAACGTAGCTATATGTTTAAATGAAAACTTTGACTATGGACTATATAAAACAGAAAAAGGTAATTTAATACTTGCTAAAGATTTAGCAGAAAGTGCATTTAAAGATATAGGAATAGAAAATGCTGAACTTTTAAAAGAATTTAAAGGAAAAGAATTAGAATATACAACATATCAACATCCTTTCTTAGAAAGAACAGGACTTGTAATCTTAGGAGACCACGTTACTGCTGATGCAGGTACAGGAGCAGTTCATACTGCACCAGGACATGGACAAGATGACTATGTTGTAGGACTTAACTATAAATTACCAGTTATATCTCCAATAGATCATAGAGGTTGCTTAACAGAAGAAGCTGGAGACTTATTTAAAGGACTTGTTTATTCAGAAGCTAACAAGGCTATAATAAAACATTTAACTGAAACAGGTCATATCTTAAAAATGCAAGAAATAAATCACTCTTATCCACATGACTGGAGATCTAAAACGCCTGTTATATTCAGAGCTACTGAACAATGGTTCATAAGAATGGAAGGTGGAGATCTAAGAGAAAAAACTTTAAAAGTTATAGATGAAATAAACTTTATACCAGCTTGGGGTAAAAACAGAATAGGTTCTATGATGGAAACAAGACCTGACTGGTGTATATCAAGACAAAGAGTATGGGGAGTTCCTATTCCAATATTCTATAATGATGAAACAAATGAAGAAATATTCCATAAAGAAATATTAGATAGAATATGTGGTCTAGTAAGAGAACATGGTTCTAATATATGGGTTGAAAAAACTCCAGAAGAATTAATCGGAGAAGAATTATTAGTTAAATATAATCTAAAAGGATTAAAATTAAGAAAAGAAACAAACATAATGGACGTTTGGTTTGATTCAGGAAGTAGCCATAGAGGAGTTTTAGAAGTTTGGGAAGGATTACATAGACCATGTGATCTATATCTTGAAGGTTCAGATCAACATAGAGGATGGTTCCATACTTCACTTTTAACATCAGTTGCATCAACTGGAGATTCACCTTATAAAAGTGTATTAACTCACGGATTCGTTAATGATGGTGAAGGAAAGAAAATGTCTAAATCATTAGGAAACACAGTTGCACCTAGTGATGTAATAAAAGTTTATGGAGCAGATATATTAAGACTTTGGTGTGGTTCTGTTGATTATAGAGATGATGTAAGAATATCTGATAATATAATCAAACAAATGTCAGAAGCATATAGAAGAATAAGAAATACTGCAAGATATATACTTGGAAATAGCTATGACTTCAACCCAAAAACTGATAAAGTAGCATATAAAGATATGTTAGAAATAGATAAATGGGCTTTAAATAAATTAGAAGTATTGAAGAGAAATGTAACTGAAAGTTATGATAAATATGAATTCTACAATCTATTCCAAGGAATACATTACTTTGCAGCAATAGATATGTCAGCTTTCTACTTAGATATAATAAAAGATAGACTTTATACTGAAAAGAAAGATTCTGTTGCAAGAAGAGCAGCACAAACAGTCATGTATGAAGTTTTAATGACTTTAACAAAAATGGTTGCACCTATACTTTCATTTACAGCTGAAGAAATTTGGGAAAACTTACCAGCAGAAGCAAGAGAAGCAGAATCTGTATTCTTAGCTGATTGGTATGTAAATAATGATGAATATCTAAATCCTGAATTAGATGAAAAATGGCAACAAATAATAAAATTAAGAAAAGAAGTAAATAAAAAATTAGAAAAAGCAAGACAAGGTGAAAATAAAATAATAGGAAACTCTTTAGATGCTAAAGTTAGCCTATACACTGAAGACAATGCTTTAAAAGAATTTATAAAAGAAAATCTAGAATTATTAGAAACAGTATTTATAGTTTCTGATATAGAAGTAGTAGACTCTAGTGATGACAACTTTACTGCTGCTGAAGAAATAGAAAACTTAAAAATAAAAATTACTCATGCAGATGGAGAAAAATGTGAAAGATGTTGGAAATATGACGATTTAGGAACTGATCCAGAACATCCAACACTATGTCCAAGATGTACAGGAGTATTGAAATAGGAGAAAGTATGATTTATATATTTTTATTCTTAATATTACTTATAATAGACCAGTATTCAAAATTTATAGTTCACAGTACTCTGTATGTTGGAGACACAATTCCAATAATAGACAACTTCTTTAATTTGACTTATGTTCAAAATAGAGGAGTTGCCTTTGGGCTTTTTCAAGGGAAAATAGACATAGTAAGTATTTTGGCACTTATAGCAATAGGCTTAATCTTATTCTATTTCTGCAAGAATTTTAAAAAGATAAGTTTCTTAGAAAGAATAGCTTATACTATGATATTCTCAGGAGCAGTTGGAAATATGATAGATAGATTGTTTAGAGGCTTTGTAGTAGATATGTTAGACTTTAGAGGTATTTGGTCTTTCATCTTTAACTTTGCAGATGTATGGATAAATATAGGTGTAATTTTGATAATAATAGAACATTTAATTTTTAATAGAAAAAAGAGGGTGAAATAAAATGACATTTCAAGAAATAATTTTTTCTTTACAACAATATTGGAGCTCTAAGGGTTGTATAATTGGAAACCCTTATGATATAGAAAAGGGAGCTGGGACATTTAACCCTAATACTTTCTTAATGGCATTAGGACCAGAACCTTGGAACGTGGCTTATGTAGAGCCTTCAAGAAGACCAAAAGATGGAAGATATGGAGATAACCCTAACAGAGTTTATCAACATCATCAATTTCAAGTTATTATGAAACCATCACCAACTAATATACAAGAATTATATCTTGAAAGTTTAAGAGTTTTAGGAATAGAACCTGAAAAACATGATATAAGATTTGTAGAAGATGACTGGGAATCACCTACTCTTGGAGCTTGGGGACTTGGTTGGGAAGTATGGCTAGATGGAATGGAAATAACTCAATTCACTTACTTCCAACAAGTTGGAGGATTAGAATTAGATATAGTTCCAGTTGAAATAACTTATGGATTAGAAAGACTTGCACTATACATTCAAAATAAAGAAAATGTTTATGACTTAGAATGGACTAAGGGAGTAAAATATGGAGATATGAGATATCAATTTGAATTTGAAAACTCTAAATACTCTTTTGAACTTGCGAGCCTAGATAAACATTTTAAATGGTTTGATGAATATGAAGATGAAGCTAAAAAAGTTTTAGATCAAGGACTTGTTTTACCAGCTTATGACTATGTTTTAAAATGTTCTCATACATTTAATGTTTTAGATTCAAGAGGAGCTATTTCAACTACTGAAAGAATGGGATATATTCTAAGAGTTAGAAATTTAGCTAGAAGATGTGCTGAAGTATTTGTAGAAAATAGAAAAGCCTTAGGCTACCCTCTTTTAAATAAAAAATAAAAAAACTTTCTAAAAAACTTAAAAATAGTTCGTTACTAAGGAGATTTTTTAGATAATATACAGCTACTTGCCTGCCATTAGTGTTTCAGGAGCTCCACAAAGGCTCCTTCAACAATAATGGACGTCGCAGTAGCTGATTAGAATTATTAAAAGATTCATATTTGTAACTCACTTATTTTTATAGTTTTTTAAGAGATTTGTTAATAACAAAATAGCATATATTATTTTTTATTAAAAGAAACAAAAAAGAGGAGGAATATAAAGTGAAATTATTATTTGAAATTGGAATGGAAGAAATACCTGCAAGATTTTTGAGTCAAGCTTTAACTGATTTAAAAACTAATTTTGAAAAGAAATTAAAAAATAATAGAATAAAATATGAAGGAATCAAAACTTATGGAACACCTAGAAGACTTGTTCTAGTTGTTGATGAAGTTGCAGAAATGCAAGAGGATTTAAATGAATTAAATATAGGGCCATCTAGAGAAAGAGCATATAAAGACGGAGAACTTTCTAAAGCTGGTGAAGGATTCTTAAATGCATATAAAATTGATGAAAGTCAAATTGAAATAGTAAAAAATGATAAAGGTGAATACATAGCTTTTAAAAGATTTGCAAAAGGAGAACCTACTGAAAAATTACTTCCTGAAATTTTAAAGGAATTAGTTTTAGAAGAAACATTCCCTAAATCAATGAAATGGTCTGATAAAACTATCAGATTCGCAAGACCTATAGAATGGTTTTTAGCACTATATGGAAATAATGTAGTAGAATTTGAAATTGAAGGTATAAAGAGTTCAAATAAATCAAAAGGACATAGATTCTTTGGAAAAGAATTTGAAGTTTCTTCAGTTGAAGATTATTTAAAGAAGATAAGAGAAAATAATGTAATTATTGATATTTCTGAAAGAAGAAAAATGATTGAAGAAATGATTAATAAAGCATTATTAGAAGATGAAAAAGCAGATATTGATGAAGGTTTATTAGATGAAGTTACTAACTTAGTAGAACATCCATTTGCAATAGTTGGTACTTTCTCAGAAGATTTCTTAGAAGTTCCACAAGAAGTTTTAATAATATCTATGAAAGTTCATCAAAGATATTTCCCTATCTTAGATAAAAAAGGAAAATTACTTCCTAAATTTATAGTTATAAGAAATGGTATAGATTTTTCTCAAAATGTAAAAGAAGGAAATGAAAAAGTTCTATCTGCGAGACTTGCAGATGCTAGATTCTTCTATCAAGAAGACTTAAAAATTCCTTTAGATCAAAACGTAGAAAAATTAAAAACAGTAGTTTTCCAAAAAGATTTAGGAACAATGTTTAATAAAGTTAAGAGAACTGAAAAAATAGCTGAGTTCTTAATAGGAAAATTAAAATATAACTACATGAAAGCTGATATTTTAAGAACTGTAAAATTAGCTAAGGCAGACTTAGTTTCTAATATGATAGGTGAAAAAGAATTTACAAAACTTCAAGGACTTATGGGATCTAAATATGCTATGGAACGTGGAGAAGAAATTGGAGTAGCTATAGGAATAAAAGAACACTACTATCCTAGATTCCAAGGAGATTTATTACCTAGTGGAATAGAAGGAATAATCACAGGATTATCAGATAGAATAGATACTCTAGTTGGTTGTTTTGGTGTAGGATTAATTCCTACTGGTTCAAAAGACCCATTTGCTTTAAGAAGAACTGCTTTAGGAATAGTTAATATAATAATAAATGCAAATATTAATATTTCACTAAAAGAATTAGTAAATGTTTCACTAGATGCTTTACAAGCTGATCAAGTATTAAAAGCTGATAGAGCAAAAGTTGAAGCGGATGTTTTAGATTTCTTAAAACAAAGAATGATAAATGTCTTCACAGATATGAAATATAGAAAAGATATAGTTTTAGCTGTGTTAGATAGAGATGCAGACAATATCACAAATGCTTTAGAAATAGTAAAAGTAATTAGTGAAAAACTAGCTTTAAATAAACTTGAAGCTCTTTTACAAGTTGCAAAAAGAGTTACTAATATCATAACAAAAGGTAATAATAATGTTACAGTAAAAGAAAAACTATTTAAAGAAGAAATAGAAAAAACATTATATGCAGAAGCAAAGAGAATTGGAGAAGAAGCAGAAAAATCTATTAAAGAAAATGAATATGCAGATTACTTTGAAAAGATAATCTCTTTAGTTCCAACTATAGATAAATACTTTGAAGCTGTTATAGTAATGGATGAAGATAAAAATATAAGAGAAAATAGAATAAATCAATTAACTTTTATTAAAAATTTATTTGATAGAATAGCTTATTTAAATAAGATAGACTAATGGAGGAAAAATGGACTCAAAAAGGATAGAAAATGCTTTTTTAGAAGTTGTAGAAGCATTGGGAGATGTTGAATACAAGGACGAACTAAAAGATACACCTAAAAGAATAGCAGATAGTTACAAAGAAATTTTCTATGGGATAGGTATTGACCCAAAAGAAGTTTTAACAAGAACTTTTGACATCAATAATAATGAACTTATTATGGAGAAAAATATAGATTTCTATTCTATGTGTGAACATCATTTTCTACCTTTTTTTGGGACTATTTGTGTAGCCTATGTACCAAATAAAAAGATTTTTGGCTTTGGTGACATATTAAGGCTTATAGAAATTTTGTCAAGAAGACCTCAGTTACAAGAAAGACTTACAGAAGAAATAGCAAGATATATCTATGAGTTATTAGATTGTCAAGGTGTCTATGTAGTCATAGAAGCTAAACATTTATGCATGACTATGAGAGGACAAAAGAAAGAAAACACTAAAATTTTGACAACTTCTGCAAAAGGTATATTTGAAAGTGATATTAATAAAAAAATGGAAGTTCTAACACTTTTAAAATAATACAAATAAAACAAACGAACTGTGAATGACGAATTTTGCCGTTAAATGCTATATTAATGAGCGTTAAAAAAGCAGATGTTTGAACGAAGTGAGTTCTGCTTTTTAGCAAATGATTAGCATTTTAGGCTTAAAATTCAGTCTCAACAGGAGTTGTTTTATTTGTATTTAATATCTATAAGGATGTGAGGAATAAGAATGGATAAAATTTATATAAGAGATTTGGAATTTATAGGCTATCATGGAGTTTTTGAAGAAGAAAAAAAATTAGGACAAAAATTTTACCTAAGTCTAGAACTTAGTACTGATTTAAGAGAAGCTAATGATGATATAACAAAGACAACTCATTATGGTGAAGTTGCTGAAACAGTAAAGAAAATCTTTTTTCAAAAGAAATATGATTTAATAGAAACTTTAGCAGAGGATATAGCAAGAGAAGTGTTATTGTCTTTTCCTTTAATAAAAGAAGTAAAATTAGAGATTAAAAAACCTTGGGCACCAGTTGGATTACCACTTAAAGATGTTGCTGTTGAAATTACAAGAAAATGGAATGAAGTATATCTTTCACTAGGTTCAAATATGGGTAATAAGAAAGAAAACTTAGAAAAAGCCATAAAAGAAGTGTCAAAAATAAGGGATACTTTTATTATAAAAGAAAGTAAAATCATAGAAACAGAACCTTTTGGCTATAAAGAACAAGATGATTTCTTAAATTCTTGTATAGGAATAAAGACTTTATTAACAGCAAGAGAAGTTTTAACAGAATTACTTGCCATTGAAATAAGAATGGGAAGAGAAAGAAAGATTAAATGGGGGCCAAGAATAATTGACTTAGATATAATTTTCTATAATAAGGAAGTTATAGAAGAAGATGATTTGATAGTGCCTCATCCATATATGGAATATAGAGATTTTGTTTTAAAGCCTTTAGAAGAAATAATACCTAATTTTGTTCATCCTTTACTTTCAAAGAGAATTACTGCACTTAGAAAGGAGCTTGAAAATGAAAAAAATTAGTTGTGGAAAAAAAGAAATTATTTTAGGTGAAAGAACTTTAATAATGGGAATATTAAATGTAACTCCTGATTCCTTTTCGGATGGAGGAAAATATAATAACCTAGATGCTGCAATGAAACAAGCAGAAAAGCTTATTGCTGATGGAGCAGACATCATAGATATAGGTGGAGAGTCTACAAGACCAGGGCACACTCAAATAGCGGTAGAAGAAGAAATTTCAAGAGTAGTGCCTATAGTAGAAAAGATTTCTAAAGAATTAAATACTATAATTTCTATAGATACATATAAACATGAAGTAGCAAAAGAAGCAGTGAAAGCTGGAGCAGATATAATAAATGATATTTGGGGCTTGCAATATGACAAAGGGGAAATGGCTAAATTTGTAAAAGAATGTAATCTTCCACTTATTGCAATGCATAATCAAAATGACGAAGTATACAATAAAGATATAATACTAGTTTTAAGAGAATTTTTTGAAAAAACATATAAAATAGCAGATGAATATGGAATTGATAGAAATAAAATAATTTTAGATCCAGGACTAGGTTTTGGAAAAAATAGTGAACAAAACATAGAAGTTTTATCGAGATTAGATGAGTTAAATGATATGGGTTCTATTTTATTAGGTGCTTCAAAAAAGAGATTTATAGGTAAGCTTCTTAATGATTTACCTTTTGACGAAAGAGTTGAAGGGACAGTTGCAACTACAGTAATAGGTATACAAAAAGGAGTAGATATTGTGAGAGTTCACAATGTCCTAGAAAATAAGAGAGCCTCTTTAGTTGCAGATGGCATATATAGAAAGAGAGGATAATATGGAAAAACAAAGAACAATTCAAGAGTATGTACCGGGGAAACAAGTGACACTTGCACATTTAATAGCAAATCCTGATAGAGATATGTGTGTAAAGTTAGGACTTGATGAAGAAAAGACAAATGCTATTGGTATATTGACAATAACACCAGGAGAGGCTGCAATAATAAGTGCGGATATAGCAATCAAATCTGGAAGCATAGAATTGGGATTTTTAGATAGATTTAGTGGAACACTTTTATTAACAGGGGATTTTGCAAGTGTGGAATCTTCACTTAAAGCTGTTCTAGAATTTTTGAGAGAAACTTTAAAGTTTTATATCTGTGAAATTACGAGGTCTTAATTATGAAAAAGACTATGTTAATAGGAAGAACAGGTTGTGGAAAAACTACTTTAACTCAAAAATTAATGAATGAAGAAGTTAAATATAAAAAAACACAATCTGTGACATATAAAAGTAAGATCATAGATACTCCAGGAGAATATGTTGAAAATAAGATGTTCTATAAATCATTATTGGTTTTATCAGCTGATGCTAAGGTAATCGTTTTAGTACAATCAGCTACAGATGGAGCAACATTGTTTCCACCAAGATTTTCAACAATGTTTCCTAGAAAAGAAGTTATTGGTGTCATAACTAAGACTGATTTAGAGAATGCTAATATTGAAAGAAGTAGAAAATTTTTAATAGAGGCAGGAGTAACAGAAGTATTTACAATAGGACTTGATGATAGTGAGGGCTTAGAAGAAATTAGAAAAAGGTTGGTAGCAGATGAGTCTTAGAGTTGTTGTAGTGGAAGATGAAACACTTACAAGAATTGATTTAATAGAAATATTAAAAGAGAATGGCTATGATGTAGTGGGAGAAGCTACAGATGGAATAGAAGCAGTTGAAATTTGTAAAAAATTGCAACCTGACATAGTTCTTTTAGACATAAAAATACCATATATTTCAGGCTTAAAAGTTGCAAATATTCTGAAAGAAGACGGTTTTAAAGGTTGTGTCATAATTTTAACAGCCTATAATATTGCTGAGTATATCCAAGAGGCTTCAAATACAATAGTTATGGGTTATATTTTAAAACCTATAGATGAACCTATCTTTCTTGAAAGATTGAAATTAATTTATAAGAACTATAAATTATATGATGATTTAAAGAAAGAAGTTGAAGAAACTAAGAAGAAACTTGAAGAAAGAAAAGTTATAGAAAGAGCCAAAGGAATAGTTATGGCTAAGTATACTCTGTCTGAAGAAGAAGCTTATAAAAAGATGCGTGACTTGAGTATGCAAAAAAGAATATCTATGTTCAAATTGGCAGAGATAATCATTATGACAGGAGGCTTAGAGTAATGCTAAAATTATTATGTAAAATTTGTGCAACTTTAAGTCCAGCTGATATAGAAATTGTTGAACAGATGTCAAATGTGGCGACAATATTGGGTAATATACTAGATATGGACGTTTTTTTAGACTGTCCTACTAAAAAAGAAGATGAGGCTATGGTAGTGTTTCATGCAAGACCTGAAAAAAATAGTCTTTATACAAAAAATATTGCTGGAGAAATAGCCTATAGAATAGATGAACCTGCAGTATTTAGAACTTTTGAAACTGGGTTACCTTCTAGAAACTATAAGGCAGTTACCCAAGAAAAAGCTAATGTTTTGCAAAATATACTTCCGATATTCAATTCCCTAGATGAAGTTATCTGTACTGTAATTATAGAGTACAATGAACAACAGAGAGAATTTTTTGAAAAAGAATACAATAAAAAATCTACTGGAATTTTAATAGGTCAAATAGATAGCTTAAAAGATAGAGTTACTGAATATATAAATGATGGAATTATTATTTTCAATAGAAATGGTCACGCTACCTATGCAAATAAAGTTGCCAAGATTTTGTATGAAAAGTTAGGTGTTCCTTCAATAGTGGGAGAAAGTTTTGAAAATCTCTATTTTGAAAGAGCTAAATACAATGACATCGTTGAAGATCCAGAAAAGTATAAACAAAAAGAAGTAAGAATTTTAGATTTTATTTTAAATGTTCAATGTCTTGTTAGTAAGATTAATGAAGATATAAAAAGAGTAACCTTAATCATAAAAGATATAACTGAAGAAAAGAAATATGAAGAAGAATTAAAATTAAAAACAGTATTTATTAAAGAAATTCATCACAGAGTAAAGAATAATTTACAAACTGTGGCAAGTTTACTTAGAATACAAAAAAGACGTGTAAAGAATTTAGAGATGAAAAAGATCTTAGATGAAACTATAAATAGAATTTTAAGTATAGCTATTACACATGAAATTTTATCAGCTACTGGATTAGATACTATTTCAATAAAACATATTTTAGAAATTTTATGTCAAAATTATTTTAAAAATAATGTTGACAAATCGAAAAAAATAGAGTTTAATATAATAGGTGATGAGTTCTCTATAAGTTCTGATAAAGCAACATCAGTTGCCTTAGTTGTGAATGAGATTGTACAGAATGCTACAGAACATGCCTTTACCACAAAGGATAGTGGTATGGTAGATATAAAACTATTAAAAGGCGAAAACTTTTCTAAGATAATAATTTCTGATAATGGTGTCGGAATGGAAATAAAAAAGGAAAGTGATAGTATGGGACTTTTAATAATTAGTTCTTTAGTAAAAGATAAATTAAAGGGCAATCTTGAAATAAGAAGCAAAAAAGGTAAAGGAACTACAATAGAGTTTGATTTTAAAAATTAAATATAGATACACAATGAGGTGTGTCATTAAAATAAAAAGCAATGAAGCTGATGGACAGGATAGTTCTGTTCACAGCTTTTTTTATTATCAAAAAAAGGAGTTTTCTATGAGAGAAGAGATTAATAGTGTTGGAATAGATATAGGTACATCTACAACACAGGTTGTTTTTAGTAAAATAGTCTTAGAAAATATGTCTTCTGGGGCAAGAGTACCACAAATAAAAATAGTTTCTAAAGAAGTGGTATACAGAAGCCAAATCTATTTCACTCCTCTTGTAAGTCAAACAGAAATAGATGCACAAGCTGTAAAAAAGATTGTGGAAGAAGAGTATAGAAAAGCAGGAATGTCACCAGCTGCTATATCAACAGGAGCAGTTATAATAACAGGAGAAACTGCAAGAAAATCAAATGCCAATGAAGTTTTAAATGCACTTAGTGGAATGGCAGGAGACTTCGTTGTTGCAACAGCAGGACCAGATTTAGAAAGTATTATAGCTGGAAAAGGTTCGGGAGCTATGGATTTCTCTGAAAAAAGAAATACACAAATATTTAACTTAGACATAGGTGGAGGGACAACCAATATTTGTTATTTTGATAAGGGAAAGGTTATGGATACCACTTGTTTAGATATAGGCGGAAGGCTTATAAAGATAAATACAGCAACAATGACAGTTGACTATATAAGTGATAAGTTTACAAAACTTATAGCAAATCTAGGTTTGAATATTAGAGTAGGTTCTAAAGTAGAAAAATCAGAAATAGTTAAATTATGTAAAGAGGTTGCAGATATCTTATTGCAATCAGTTTACTTTAAAGCTAAAACTCCTAACTATGAGTTACTAATAACATATAAAGATTTCCATAACAAAGATAACAAATTGGAATATGTAAGTTTCTCAGGTGGAGTAGCAGATTTAATTTATGATGACTACAATGGCGATGAATTTAAATATGGTGATATAGGAATAGTTTTAGGTAAAGAAATTAAAAAAGCCTTCGATGCAGCAGGCGTAAAGTATGTTAAAGTTGGTGAAACAATAGGAGCTACTGTTGTTGGAGCAGGAAACTACACAACTGAAATCAGTGGAAGTACAATAACTTACACAGATGAAGACATCTTACCTATAAAAAATATTCCTGTTATAAAGATGAATAAAGAAGATGAAGAAAATCTATTTGAATTTAAAGAAAGATTAGAACAGAGACTAGATTGGTTTAGAAATAACGAAGGAAGACAAGATGTTGCTATAGGTGTTGTTGGTGAAAACAATATGAAGTATAAAAAAATTGTTGGAATAGCAGAATCTATATCGCAAGTCTTTAAGAGTGTAAGTAGAATTATTGTGGTTGTTGAAAGCGATATTGGTAAAGTTTTAGGTCAATGTTTGATGCTAAATACAGGTGGAAAAGTTCAAATAATCTGTGTTGATAGTATAAAAGTTAATGATGGAGACTATATTGATATTGGAAAACCTTTAGGTATGGGCAGTGTGCTACCAGTGGTTGTAAAAACATTGGTATTAAAAAATTATAGATAATTTTGATTAATAAAAAGAGGTGAAGGTATGATATTAAGTGTTAAGCTATTTGACCATGTTTACAATTTTTCTTCTTTAAAAGAAGTTATGGCAAAAGCTAATGAAAGAAAATCTGGAGATACACTTGCAGGTATTGCAGCAAGTTCATCAAAGGAAAGAGTGGCAGCTAAGGTTGTTTTATCAAAAATTACCTTAAAGGATTTAAAAGAAAATCCTGCAGTTCCTTACGAGGAAGACGAAGTTACAAGAATCATCATAGACGATTTAAATCTTCAAGTTTATGATGAAATAAAGGATTGGACAGTTTCTGATTTAAGAGAATGGCTTTTAAGTGATGAAGCAACTCCATCAAAAATTAACTGGATTAGAAGAGGGCTTACATCTGAAATGATAGCTGCTGTTACTAAATTAATGTCTAATATGGACTTAATAGTTGCAGCTAAAAAGATTGAAGTTCGTGCACATTGTAATACAACAATCGGAGGATATGGTACTCTTGCAGTTAGATTACAACCTAACCATACAACAGACGATCCTGATGGAATAATGATTTCTACTTTAGAAGGATTAACATATGGAATGGGAGATGCTGTTATAGGATTAAACCCAGTTGATGACAGTGTTGATAGTGTTATGGCAGTTATGGAAAGATTCCATAAAATCAAAACTGAATATGACATTCCTACTCAAACTTGTGTACTAGCACACGTTACTACACAAATGGAAGCTATCAGAAGAGGAGCAAAAGTAGACTTGATATTCCAAAGTATAGCTGGTTCTGAAAAAGGAAATGAAGCATTTGGAATAACAGGAACTATGATAGAAGAAGCAAGACAACTTGCTTTAAAACATGGAACAGCTGCAGGACCAAATGTAATGTACTTTGAAACAGGACAAGGTTCTGAATTATCATCAGATGCACACAATGGTGCAGACCAAGTTACAATGGAAGCTAGATGTTATGGATTTGCAAAAAGATTCCAACCTTTCCTAGTAAATACAGTTGTTGGATTTATAGGGCCTGAATACCTATATGATAGTAAACAAGTTATAAGAGCTGGTCTTGAAGATCACTTCATGGGTAAACTACATGGATTACCAATGGGAGTTGACGTATGTTATACAAACCATATGAAAGCTGACCAAAGTGATGTTGAAGTTCTAGCTACATTATTAACAGCTGCTGGATGTAACTACTTCATGGGTATCCCAGCTGGAGATGACATAATGCTTAACTATCAAACTACTGGATACCATGATAACCAAAGTTTAAGAGAATTATTTGGTAAACAACCAATTAAAGAATTTAAAGAATGGTTAGTAAAATATGGATTTATGACAGAAGATGGAAAATTAACAGAGAAGGCTGGAGATCCTTCAGTATTTCTTAAATAAGGAGGATATAAATGGTTTCTGAATTAGAGCTAAAAGAAATTATAGGAAAAGTTTTAAAAGAAATGGCTGTTGAAGGAACTTCAGTAAATAATGAAGTAAAAAAACCTTCTACATCTACAAGTGTTATAGAAAATGGAATTATAGATGATATTACAAAAGAAGATTTAAGAGAAATTATAGAATTAAAGAACCCTGCTAATAGAGAAGAATTTTTAAAATATAAAAGAAAAACTCCTGCAAGATTAGGAATATCAAGAGCAGGTTCAAGATATACTACACATACAATGTTAAGATTAAGAGCAGACCATGCTGCAGCACAAGATGCTGTTTTAAGTAGTGTAAGTGAAGACTTTTTAAAAGCTAATAACTTATTTACTGTTAAATCAAGATGTGAAGATAAAGATCAATATATCACAAGACCTGATTTAGGTAGAAGACTTGATGAAGAATCAGTTAAAATATTAAAAGAAAAATGTATACAAAATCCAACAGTTCAAGTATTTGTTGCAGATGGATTAAGTTCAACTGCTATTGAAGCAAATATTGAAGACTGTTTACCAGCACTTTTAAATGGTTTAAAATCTTATGGAATTTCAGTAGGAACTCCATTCTTTGCAAAATTTGCAAGAGTTGGACTTGCTGATGATGTTTCAGAAGTTTTAGGAGCAGAAGTTACTTGTGTACTAATTGGAGAAAGACCAGGACTAGCAACAGCTGAAAGTATGAGTGCTTACATTATGTATAAAGCATATGTAGGTATGCCAGAAGCTAAGAGAACTGTTGTATCTAACATTCATATAAAAGGTACACCAGCAGCAGAAGCTGGAGCACATATTGCTCACATCATTAAAAAAGTTTTAGATGCTAAAGCAAGTGGACAAGATTTAAAATTGTAATTATAAATAACGTAAAAAACGATAAAAGGTATGGAGGTTAAAATGATAAATGATGCTTTAAGAGCCAGTGTATTATCTGTAAAGCTAATACCAAATGTAGATGCTAAAATGGCAGAAGAATTAAATCTTCCAAATGGTTATAGAAGTATTGGAATTATTACAGCTGACAGTGACGATGTTACTTATACAGCTTTAGATGAAGCTACAAAAATGGCAGAAGTAGTAATTGTATATGCTAAATCATTCTATGGAGGAGCAGCAAATGCTAATACAAAATTAGCAGGAGAAGTAATAGGAATAATGGCTGGACCAAATCCTGCTGAAGTTAAAAGTGGATTAAATGCAGCTGTGGACTTTATTGAAAATGGAGCTTGTTTCTATAGTGCAAACGAAGATGATACAGTTCCTTACTATGCACACTGTGTATCAAGAACAGGAAGCTATTTATCTAAAACAGCTGGAATAGAAGAAGGAGAAGCATTAGCATATTTAATAGCACCTCCTTTAGAAGCAATGTATGCACTAGATGCAGCATTAAAAGCAGCAGATGTAAGATTAGCAGCTTTCTTCGGACCACCTTCAGAAACAAACTTTGGTGGAGGATTATTAACAGGAAGTCAATCAGCTTGTAAATCTGCTTGTGATGCTTTTGCAGAAGCAGTTAAGTTTGTTGCACAAAACCCTAAAAAAATCTAAGGAGTAAAATATGAAAGCACTTGGACTAATAGAGACAAGGGGAATGGTTGGAGCCATTGTAGCAGCAGATATAGCTTTAAAAACTGCACAAGTTGAACTAATAAACAGAGAACACACAAAAGGTGGACTTGTATGTATTGAGTTTGAAGGAGATGTTGCAGCAGTAAAAGCTTCAGTAGAAGCAGCTGTTATGGCAATAAAAGACATGGGAGTTTACGTAGGTAGCCATGTAATACCAAGACCTGATGATTCTGTTGAAAAGATTATCAAAAGAAAATTAGGAGCTTCTGAACAAAAAGAAGAAGTTGTTGAAGAAACAAAAGAAGAAGTGAAAGAAGAACCTAAAGAAACTGAAGTTGAAGAAGAAGTTTCAGAAAACTCAGAAATGAAAAATATTGAAGAAGAAATTGAAGAAATCAATGAAATCTTAAAAGTTAGTAAAAATAAAAAAACAAAACATAAAAAATAAATTTTAAAAATAAGAAGGAGAGATGAATATTATGTCAACATTAAACGCATTAGGAATGATAGAAACTAAAGGATTAGTAGCAGCAGTAGAAGCAGCAGACGCTATGGTAAAGGCAGCAAACGTAACACTAGTAGGTAAAGAACTTGTTGGTGGAGGATTAGTAACTGTTATGGTAAGAGGAGACGTTGGAGCAGTTAAAGCTGCAACAGATGCAGGAGCTGCAGCAGCTGATAGAGTTGGAGAATTAATATCTGTACATGTAATTCCAAGACCTCACTCAGAAGTTGAATTAATATTACCAAAAAGCAACAACTAAAATTTCATAAAGGGGTGACAGTAGTCACCCTTATTTTGAATACTCATTTGGAGTAGTAGATAGAATGGAGGATTAAAATGGATAAAGATTTATTATCAATCCAACAAGTAAGAGATTTAATAAAGGCAGCAAAAGTAGCACAAAAACTTTATTCAACTTTTACACAAGATCAAATAGATAGAGTGGTTTATGCAATAGTACAAGAAATGAAAAATCACTATGTAGACCTAGCTAAAAAAGCCAATGAAGAAACAGGCTTTGGAAAATGGGAAGATAAAGTAATTAAAAATAAATTCGCAAATGAATTTGTTTATGACTATATAAAAGATATGAAAACTGTAGGTATCTTAAGTGAAACAGATACTGTAACAGAAGTGGGAGTACCTATGGGAATTGTAGCAGCATTAACACCTTCTACAAACCCAACTTCAACAGCAATTTACAAGACTTTAATTTCATTAAAAGCTGGAAATGCTGTTATAGTAAGTCCACACCCAAATGCAAAAAATTGTGTTATCGACACAGTTAAATTAATGCAAAAAGCTGCAGTTGCTGCAGGAGCACCAGAAGGATTAATAGGAGTTATAGAAATCCCTACATTAGAAGGAACTAATGAATTAATGAGATCTAAAGATACTTCAATAATTCTTGCAACAGGTGGAGAAGCAATGGTAAGAGCTGCATATAGCTCAGGAAGACCTGCTATCGGAGTTGGACCAGGAAATGGACCAGCTTTCATAGAAAAAACAGCGAATGTTAAAGAAGCAGTAAGAAAAATAATTGAAAGTAAAACTTTTGATAATGGAGTAATCTGTGCTTCTGAACAATCAGTAATTGTTGAACCTAGTAACAAAGAAGCAGTAATGGATGAATTTAGAAGACAAGGAGGATTTTTCTTATCTAAAGAAGAAAGTGATAAACTTGGTAAATTTATTTTAAGACCAAATGGAACTATGAATCCTCAAATAGTTGGTAAAGATGCACAAACTTTAGCTAAATTAGCAGGATTAAATATACCTTCTAATGTTAAAGTATTGTTATCTGAACAAAATACAGTTTCTAAAACAAACCCATATTCAAGAGAAAAATTAACAACAATACTAGCATTTTATGTTGAAGAAAATGCAGAAAAAGCTTGTGAAAGAGCTATAGAATTACTTGAAAATGAAGGAGAAGGACATACTCTTATAATCCACTCTGAAAATAAAGATATTATAAGAGAATTTGCTCTAAGAAAACCTGTTTCAAGAATGCTTGTTAATGTAGGAGGATCACTTGGAGGAGTTGGAGCAACAACTAACCTAGCACCAGCATTCACACTAGGATGTGGAGCAGTTGGAGGAAGTTCAACTTCAGATAATGTAAGTCCTATGAACTTAATAAACATCAGAAGAGTAGCTGTTGGAGTTAGAGAATTATCAGACTTCAAAAAAGGTAGTGACAATTCAAATTGTTGCTCAGGAATAACAGTAAATTCTGAAGTAGAAGATATGATCAGAAGAATCATAGCAGAATACAGAAAATAATGAGTAGATGTATTAAAAAATAAGTGAGTTACATTCCAGATTTTAGGATAAAAATTAAATAGAATGAGCCGAGTAATTGTCGGCGTGTCTGA
>ERZ772906.271-NODE-271-length-32522-cov-11.676687_pt1 | contig 32522 bp, 22 predicted proteins | sample MGYA00511338_ERZ772906 | MGnify/ENA primary metagenome ERZ772906 (study PRJEB29015, sample SAMEA2738076) | human oral metagenome | biome: human oral; feature: human-associated habitat; material: saliva | place: China | collected 2212 ... | reverse complement strand
AGTTCGTTGAATGCTTCTGTGGGGGTGTGGTAGCCGAGGGTGGCTCTGGGGCAGTTGTCCGGGATTTTCCGATCATCAATGTCGGGGCGCTTCAATCAATCAATCGCATCCCAACAATGGTGGGACAAACCCGCCTCCAACCCCGCCATGATTGCAGTGTGATCCAGGGCACCAAGCATCCGACGACACCCCATGACCAGCCTCCAACCAGCATCACCGCTACACGAAAATTGCTGACACCCTACGATACCGACCGGTTTGGTCCGCGGTTATGCTTGTGAATGTGGGTGCTGCACCCGATCCGTAGGCAGTGCACCCGTTCTGATCGGGTGCAGCGTCCCGTAACGGGTGCAGTGCCGGGTGTAGGAGTTGCTGCGCGAACCATGGTGGAGCTTGTGACTCTGAAGCGCTGCGCCATTTCGGGGAGCAATGCACTAGCTAGCAAGTGGCGCGGTGCGCTAGGTAGCGTAATACCTACCCAAGTGGTGCATTGTTTGCCTCGATAGTCGTCCCGCCGTGTCTGGGTTTGTTCCTCAGTGGTGTTGCACCCTTTAGGGAGCATCGCACTAGCTGGGAGACGGTGTCATGCTCGCTAACTAGTGCAGAGCCTGCGGCGGCGTCGCTCAGGATCCCAGTAAGAGGTGCGATGCTCCCTCGATTGTGCGTCCCTTTTCAAAGTCGCATGCAATTCCCCTGAGGGTGTTTCAACTTTTTAAGTCAGAACGTTGAAATTCCGCGGTTTTTGAGGCATTGATGCGTCAGACCCTCGGGGAATTACGTGCAGAATTGATGGGATCCGCCGGGCCTAGTCCGCGGTGAGCGCCGCGACTACTCCGCTTGCCCGGCCTCGCGCGTCGCCTCGCGGGCTGCTTTCTTGGCGCGGGCGTGGGCCTCGACCTCGTCGGGGGTGAGCGGACCCTGCGTGGTGCCGGCGCTGCCGTCGGTGCGCCGCCACGAGATGGTCAGGGCGTCGCGCACGCCGAATCGCGCCAGGTGAATGCCCGCGACGTGCTCGAGGTGATCAGCGCGCTCGGGGGTCGTGCGCAGCTCAAGAATCAGTGTCGACGGCATTGCGCTCACGTCGAAGCGTCCGACAGCGGGACCCTCGCGGTCAAAGAGGAGGTAGCCGCTGGCCGTTTCCTCGTTCCATTCGCCGGTGACCTTGTGTGCCATGTGTGTCACGAGCTGCTTGCCGTAACGCGCCGCGCGCTGCGTGGGCACGTTCGCGGTCGAAACCAGGGGGAACGAGGCCGGGGCGGGGGAGTGCGTCGTGTCAGGTGTCATGAGGCTAACCTAACCCCGCTGTGCGTTGTGTGCCATGCATCCCCACGATTCGGTCGCGGGCGGGCCGTTGCGGTAGCGTTGGAGGGTCAAGTGTGCTCCGTGCGCACGCAAAGACCGCGCAAAACTCTGCCTGTAGGCGGTACCAGCGGAAAGGAAAACGAATGAGCAGCGAGCCAGTCGTGCACGACGAGCCCCGTCAGGAGGGCGGCGAAAAGCTCCAGCGAAACCTGAAGAATCGCCATATTCAGCTGATTGCGATCGGCGGTGCAATCGGGACGGGCCTGTTCATGGGTTCGGGCAAGACGATCTCCGTCGCGGGTCCATCGATCCTGCTGGTCTACATAATCATCGGTGCTGTCCTGTTTCTGTTTATGCGCACGCTCGGCGAGCTGCTCCTGTCGGATCGCAAGTACGCGACCTTCGCGGACATCGCGCGCGACCTGATCGGCCCATGGGCGGGCTTCGTGACGGGGTGGACGTACTGGGCGTGTTGGGTTGTCACCGGCGTCGCCGACATGATCGCCATCACCGGCTACACGCACTTCTGGTGGCCGAACCTGCCTGCGTGGATCCCCATCACCGCCACGACCCTGCTGCTGTTCGCTCTCAACGCGATGACAGTTAAGGCTTTCGGTGAGACCGAATTCTGGTTCGCGCTCGTTAAGATCATCGCGATCATCGCCCTGGTCGTCGTCGGCTTCGGTATGGTCGCCATGGGCACGGTCGACGAGGAAGGGACCGCCGCAGCCGTCTCGAACCTGTGGAGCCACGGCGGCTTCTTCCCCAACGGATTCACCGGTTTCCTGGGCGGCTTCCAGATCGCGCTCTTCGCCTTCATCGGTATCGAGATGGTGGGCACGACGGTCGCCGAGACCGACGACCCGGACACCACTCTCCCCAAGGCCGTCAACTCGATCCCCGTGCGCATCATGCTCTTCTACGTGGCGGCCCTCGCGGCCATCATGATGGTGACCCCTTGGGATCAGGTGAGCCCGGAGAAATCCCCCTTCGTCACGATGTTCTCCCTGACGGGTCTGGGTGCGGCAGCCACGATCGTCAACCTGGTCGTGCTCTCCTCGGCAGCGTCCAGCGCGAACTCGGGCATCTACTCGACGTCGCGCATGCTGTACGGTCTGGCCCGCCAGGAGCAGGCACCCGGCATTTTCGCGCGCCTGTCGAAGCATCACGTGCCGCTGAACGCCCTGTTCTTGTCCTGCGTGTGCCTGCTGACAGCTATCGCCATCATGGCGACGGGCGGCTCGATTTCCGCGGCCTTTACGCTGGTGACCTCGGTGTCGGCCACCCTCTTCATGGGCGTGTGGGTCGTCATTGTCGTGTCCTACCTGGTCTATCTGCGCAAGCGCCCCCACCTGCACAAGGAATCGCACTTCAAGTCCCCCGGCGGTGCCGTTGGCGCGTGGGTGGTCTTGGCGTTCATGGGGGCCATGGGCCTTATTCTGGCGATGTGGGACGACACCCGCCCTGGCCTCGTCTATTCCCTGGTGTGGATCGCGTTCATCGTGGGCGCGGCCTTCGCGAACCGTCACTTCCTGCTGCGTCGCGCGGCGCGTGGCGTCCTGGGCGACGGCGGTACGGGCGAGGGTCCCCATCAGGGGCCTCACCTGCATGAGTAGCGTGATAAATACCAAGTGACTATGCTCACCACTGTGCCACGGGAGCTCGACGCGAGCTGAGAGGGGACCATCCCCGACCGTAGAACCTGATCCGGATCATACCGGCGTAGGAAGGCTCTTCCCTCGTGGCCGCCGTGCAACACGAAGGGAGTATTCTCGCATGGCTACCACTGCTCGGTCCCTTAGCTGGAGGGTCATCGATATCGTCACCGCCGCCGTCCTGGGCGTCGCATGCGGCCTCATTTTCGTCGCGTGGAACCAGGTGGGTAATGCCGCTTTGGAGGGCCTCAAGGCCATAACCCCCGGCCTGGACGGACTTGCGACGGGCATCTGGCTGCTGGGCGGCACGCTTGGCGGCTACATCATCCGTAAGCCGGGTGCTGCGCTCTTCGTGGAGCTGGTGGCCGCCACCGTCTCCATGGGACTGGGTTCGCAGTGGGCGGTCGAGACGCTGTACTCGGGCCTCGCGCAGGGCATCGGTGCCGAGATTGTTTTCGCGTTTCTCGCCTACCGCCGCTTCAACGTGTGGGTTGTCGCCGCTGCCGGCGCGCTATCCTTCGCCTGCGAGTGGGCCCTCGAACTCTTCCTCTACGGCCACCTCGAGAAGGGGCCGCTCTACAACGCCATTTACTTGGTGTCCGGCGCGCTCTCGGGCATCGTTCTGGCCGGCGTCCTCGCGTGGGCGCTGACGAACGCGCTGGCAAAGACAGGTGCGTTGGATCGTTTCGCTTCGGGACGCGGAGCGCGTGAGCTTGTCTGATTCCCGCTCCATGAACGAGGCCTCCTCCGCTTTCTCCCGCCCCGTGTCCTCCTCGGATGGCCAGATGCCGCTGGGTGAGGGGACGGGCGCGCGCGTGTGCGCGCGCGGATGGGGATGGCGTCACGCTGGGCGTAAGAACGCCGCGCTGTCGGGTGTTGATTTCGATATTGCGCCGGGTGAGCGCGTGTTGGTGCTCGGGCCGTCTGGCTCGGGCAAGTCGACGCTGATGGGTGGCTTGGCGGGCCTGCTGGGCGGTGCTGAGGAGGGCGAGGCCTCGGGTTCGCTCACCGTGGACGGCGTCGCCCCGGCGGAAGCCAGGGGCCGTGTGGGCCTGCTCATGCAGGACCCCGAGGCCCAGGTGGTCCTGGCTCGCGTGGGCGATGACGTGGCCTTCGGCATGGAGAATGTGGGTGTTCCCCGCGAGGAGATCTGGCCTCGCGTGGAGGAGTCCCTGAGCGCGGTGGGCTTGGACGTGCCCCTTGATCATTCGACGACGGAGCTGTCGGGCGGGCAGAAGCAGCGCTTGGCTCTGGCGTCGATCCTTGCCATGGGTCCGGGCCTGCTGATCCTGGATGAGCCGACCGCGAACCTGGATTCGAGCGGCGTCTCCGAGGTACGCGACGTCGTCGCCTCCGTCGTTGAACGCACGGGCGCGACCCTGGTGGTTGTTGAGCACCGCGTGGATGTGTGGGCCTCCCTCGTGGAGCGCGTCATCGTGGTGGCCGACGGTCGCATTGCCGCCGACGGCCCCCTGAGGCAGGTCCTCGAAGAGCAAGGCGAGGCGCTGCGCGAGCGCGGTATCTGGCTGCCCGGGGACGACGTGGCAGCCGAGGTCGGCCCCGCGCCCGAGTCCGCCCCGGCCTCGTCCGAGGACACCCCCATCGCCCGCGTCACCGACCTGACGATCGGCTACGACCAGGATGCCCCCGTGCGCAGCGGCATCAACCTGACGCTTGAGCGTGGCGTGTCCACTTGCGTTGTGGGTGCCAACGGCGCGGGCAAGTCCACCTTTGCGCTCACCCTCGCGGGCCTCCTTAAACACATCGCGGGTACGGTCGAGGTCGAGACCTCCGATGGTACGCGCGGCGACCCGCACGAGTGGAGCAGCAAGCAGCTCCTGGGGCGCATGTCCATGGTCTTCCAGGAGCCCGAGTACCAGTTCCTGGCCTCCACCGTTGCCGAGGAGCTCGCCATCGGCCCGCGCGCGGTCGGCATGAGTGAGGAGGAGATAGCCCCCCTCGTCGAGGAACACATGGAGGCCCTGGGCCTCACCACCCTTGCGCGCGCCAACCCGATGACGCTCTCCGGCGGCGAGAAGCGCCGCCTATCGGTGGCGACCGCGCTCATCAGCGCCCCCGAGCTGCTCATCCTCGACGAGCCAACCTTCGGGCAGGATCGCGGCACATGGCTGGGCCTCGTGCGCCTCCTGCGCGCCGCCCTCGCGCGCGGCGTCACCCTGGTGTCCATCACGCACGACCCCGCGTTCGTGGCCGCGATGGGCCAGCGCGTCGTCGACCTGGGGTCGCTCGGGAGCCGATGCGGGGGAGAGCCGCGCGGTTGCGCTGGGTCTGTGCTCGCCTCCCCACTTGACGAGGCCGACTCGGGTCGCGCGTCCCGCACGAGTGTCGGGTCAGAATCTGGCGACAGCGCCGACGAGCCTGCGGGCGAGGTGCCTGCCAGTGCGGCGACCTCTGGTGCCGCACGGATGGGTGCGCCCGCCTCGGCCCGAGCGCCCCGGCGCGGCCTGCTCGACCGCACGAATCCCGTTGCCCGCGTGCTCGCCCTCCTTGTGGCGACTACGCCGCTGCTCATCACCATCGACCCTGTCAGCGCGGGGGTCGCTCTGGCCCTTGAGCTGTCCCTCATCCCTCTGTCGGGGGTGTCGGTGCGCAGCTTCTTCCTCAAAGCGACGCCGCTGCTCGTCGCCGCGCCTCTCGGTGCCCTCTCGATGCTGCTCTACGCCGCGCCCGGCGGGCACGTCTACTGGTCTTTTGGGCCTGCGGCGATTTCCGACCACTCGATGTGGCTGGCCCTCGGCATCGCCCTACGCATGTGCGCACTCGTCGTCCCTGCCATCGCCCTGCTCGACCGCATCGACCCGACCGACATGGGCGACGGCCTCGCGCAGATCCTGCACCTGCCCGCCCGGCCAGTGCTGGCCGCGCTTGCGGGCGCGCGCATGACCTCGCTGATGGCTGCCGACTGGAAGGCCCTCGAGCGAGCCCGCCGCGCCCGAGGCGTGGGCGACGCCTCGCGCATCCGTTCCTTCCTGCGCGGCTCCTTCTCGCTGCTCGTGTTTGCTCTGCGACGCTCCGGCAAACTCGCGACCACGATGGAGGCGAGGGGCTTTGGTGCTTCCGGCGCGCGCACCTGGGCGCGCCCCTCGCGCCTGCGCGCCGCCGACGCGGCCCTCATGGCAGTCGCCATCGCCGTTCCCACCATCGCGCTGGCGCTCAGCGTCTGTGCCGGTACCTTCGCGCTGGTGGGACGATGAACGGCCAGGAGGGTGCGTCCGCGGCTGCTCCGAGCGGGGGAGTGCGGGTCACCGTCCCCGTGTCCCTCGCTCCCGACGAGGCCGCGCGAGACCTCGCTCCGCGCCTGCGCATGCTGATCGACGAGGCTGCCCCGGCCTCGTCCGGCGAGGCATACCCCGACGGGAGCGGTACCCACGCCGATCCTGTGATCACGCCGTGCCGCGTCCCCGTCGTCGCCATCGACGGGTACTCGGGTTCGGGCAAGTCCACGCTGGCCGCCGCGCTCGTGTCTCTCTTGCCGGGCTGGCAGGTCCTGCACCTGGATGACTGGTACCCGGGGTGGGACGGGCTGGCGGCCGGCGCGCAGGTTGCGCGGCGCATCTGCGAGGATCTGCGCTCCGGGTGCCCGTCCTCGTACGAGGCTTGGGATTGGGAGGTCGACGCGCCCGGGGTGATTGTAGACGTGCCCGTGGCCCCCACGATCATCGAAGGCTGCGGCGCGTGGGACGCCGACGCCGACCTGTCCATCTGGATCGAGGACCCCGGGGAGGACGAACGCCGCAGGCGGGCCCTCGCGCGCGACGGAGCGACCTACGCGCCACACTGGCAACGCTGGGCTGACCAGGACAAAGGGCGCTTTGTAAAATAGGTGTATGTTTGCCCCGCACCCCGAACCACCGCTGTGGGCGTGGCTCCTCCTTGGAGCTGTTGAATTCGCCATCCGTATCGTGGCGCTGGGTGTCGTGCCCAAACACCGGCGTGCCTCCACGTCGACTGCGTGGCTGCTCCTCATCTTCCTGTGGCCTTTCCTTGGAGTGCCCCTCTACTTCATCTTTGGTTCCTGGTGGGCCATGGGACGACGCCTCGATGACGATCCCGAAGCCAGCGCCCTCGTCGAGGCCATCCTCTCCGCCAAGCCTGAGCCGACCGCCTACGAGGCTCCCGACGGCTCCGACGACGACACCGCCTCGCTCATGCGCCTGACCGGTTCGCTCAGCGGCTTCCCCGACTCCTGCGGCCACGTCGTCGCCCTGCACAACGAGACGGCCGACACCTTCCGTGCGATGGCCGCCAGCATTGATCGGGCTACCCACCACGTCAACGCCCTCTACTTTCAGACCTCCTGGGACGAATACTCCGCTCCCTTCTACGAGGCCCTCGAGCGCGCGAAGGCCCGCGGCGTCACTGTGCGTCTCCTCGTCGACCACCACGGCATGCGCACCATACCTGGGCACAGGCGCTTCCGGCGTCGCTTGGATGACATGGGCATCCTCTGGCACCAGATGCTCCCCTTCGCGCCCCTGCGCGGACACATTCGCCGCCCCGACCTGCGCAACCACCGCAAGCTCCTGGTCGTCGACGGGCGAGAGGCCTACATCGGCTCCCACAACCTGGTCGCCCCTGACTACGACACGCCCTCGTTCCAGAAAGCCGGCATCACCTACGACGACACCAGCGTGAGCCTCACCGGCCGGATCGTCACCCAGATCGAGGCCGTCTTCGCTCTCGACTGGTACTACGCCTGCAAGGAAGTCCTGACCCCCGCCGACCTCACCCCGCCCACCGCGCGGCAGGAGGACGAGTGCGAGGACACCCCGGCCTCGTCGATGCAGATCATCCCGTCGGGACCCGCGTTCCGCGGCGAACCCAACCTGCGCGCCTTCGTGCACATGGTGTCCTCGGCGCGCACGCACGTGTCCATCGCGAGTCCGTACTTCATCCCCGACGAGGCCCTCATGACCGCGCTGACGAACGCCGCCCTATCCGGCGTCGAGGTCGAGCTCTTTCTTTCCGAGCAATTCGACCAGTTCCTGGTCGGCCACGCACAGCGCTCCTACTACGGGGCATTCCTCAAGACGGGCGTGCGCATCCACCTGTACCGCAAGCCGACCATGCTGCACTCCAAGTATGTGATCGTCGACGGCAGCCTGTGCACGATTGGCTCGTCCAACATGGACGTGCGCTCCTTCGGCCTGAATTACGAGATCACGCTCATCGCCGACGACGCGCACCTGGTTGAGCTGCTGCGCGGCAACGACGAACGCAACCGTGAACGCTCGCGCGAACTCACCTACCGCGAGTGGCGCGATCAGCCCTGGCACGTGCACTACGTCGACAACGTGTGCCGACTGTGGAGCTCGCTCCTGTGAGTGCTTCCGGGGACGAGGCCACGGTCAGATTCGCTGGATCAGATGCGTGTGGGGACAAGGATTCTATGACAATATCGAACGCAGCGTCCGCTTCTCTGGAGGCGAATCCCTTCGTGGGGGAGGGGGGCGCGTACGCCTCCGTGCGCCCCGCCTACCCCGACGAGGCCGTGGCCGCGCTGCTATCGTCCGCTCGGTTGCGCGGTGGAGTGACGGGGGGTATCGAGCCTGCCGCTGGCGATCCTGTCGATTCGCCCTCCGTCGAGGATGCTCCTGTCGTCCCTGCTCCCGCGGCCCTCGCCACCGTCCCCACCTCGTCCGCGCCGCTGCGCATCGCCGACATCGGTGCCGGCACCGGCAAGATGAGTGAGCGCCTGGCGTGCGCGGGTGCCATCGTGGACGCGGTGGAACCCTCGGAGGCGATGCGCGCCCAGGCCTCGTCGATTCCCGGCGTGACGTGGCACGGCGGTGTCGCCGAGGACACGGGACTGCCGGACGGAGCGTTCGATATCGTCGTGTTCGCTCAGTCCTGGCATTGGGTTGATTCTGAGCTAGCGGGCCGGGAGGCCGCGCGCATTCTCACGCCCGGGGGCACGCTCGGCATCGTGTGGAACCAAATGGACGTGTCGATCCCGTGGGTGCATCGGCTCACGCGCATCATGCGCTCCGGCGACGTGCACCGGCCCGACCGTCCGCCCACGCCCGGCGGCGGATTCACGCCCATGCGCCTCACCCAGATCACATGGGAGGACATCATGACCCCCGAACAGATCCTCACCCTGGGGACCACCCGTTCCTCGTTCATTCGGTCCTCGCAGGCCGGTCGGGACCGCATGCAGGCGAACCTGCGCTGGTACCTCTACGAGCACCTCGGTTACGCGCCGGGGAAGAACGTTGCTATCCCGTATGCGACCCTCGTGTGGCTGGGGGAATCTGCGCCCGAGTGAGCACTCGTGCGACCGCGTGCTCCTGAAACTACTGGAAGGTAATCTCGCGCTGCGTGGCGCTGTCGACCCGGCGACCGCTGGCGGTCGTTACTGGACGGGGACCAGGAAACGGTCCGAGGCCCCCTGAGGCAGGGCGAGGCAGCGCGCGCGGGCGTCGCGCAGCGCGGGTTCCAGGACCGCGAGGATCGGATCCCACGAGTCGAGAGGTCGAGCGGTGTTCAGGGACGTGCCATCCTCGCTCACGCACATCTCCTCGTAGACCTGGATCGTGACCCCCGCGAACTCCTGTGCGGGGTGCTGGCAGAAGTAGGTACCTGGCAGGTAGGTGACCTCCTGAAGGTTGACAGTCGGTGCCCCCGCCATGAGGGCCGTCAAGTCGCGTCCATTCGCGCCCACAACCACGCCGACATGGGGCGTGCGCAGGTTGTTCGTGGCGATTGCGATGCTATGCGAGGTCGCCGTCAGTGCCGGGGAGACGACGATGCGGCCTGGGTGACGGACGTGTCGACGAAGCCTCGAAACGTGATCGACGGTGTGGAAGGCAGCTTGTTCAGGAGCGACAGGAAATTGCGTGCGCTCTCTTCAAAGTCCTGGGTCATGTCACACTTTCTGTGGAAGGCCGCCACGCATCGGCGCGAGCGTGTACTGCGGGGCTATCAAGCCATGGCGAACGGACCGCCCATCGGCTCGCCGCCGTGGGAGAGGTTGTGCAGCCATTCTTTCAGAGACTTCAGCAGTTGGGCGGCACCAGAGAGCTTCACACCCAAGTTCGACAGCGATTCCTTCAACGCGATGATGCGCGCAGCTACCCCCTCGATCAGTGCCCCGACCGACGAAGCGATCTGTGCCATGACCAGGGGGAACGCCGTTACGAAGGAGGATGTCAGCTCGATCGCGTAGGGAGTGATGGCTTCGACGACCTGATTGATCGCGTCGCGCACGAAGTCGTACACGAACTGGATGATGACAGCACACACGTCGTAGGCGGTGCCCACCGCGCGCGACAATTCCCCCGTCATGCCGATGCCGCGGGTCGTCGCTCCCGACGCCGCCAGATACGAGGTGACGGCAGAACCCGCGAACGCGCCATCCGGGAAGGAGAGCCGGACGTCGTCATCAATGTTGTGCGCCGTGGCCTCCAGCAGCGCACCGATGTTCCTCCACGTACGCCCGTGGGTGCGCAGCTGGTCGGCGTCCCCAGCCAGCTCAATCAGCCACCCCTTCAAGGGTGCGATGAGGTCAAAGACCCACCCCATCCCCCAGGAGATGAGGGTGGCACGAGGATCGGGCGTGGGGGGAAGCACGTCAGCCCCCATAACGACGCCAGCAAGGTCACTGCTCACCCACGACTTGTCGACGATCGCCGAACTCAGCGCCGCGATCCCATCCAAAACACCCGCCTGAGGGAACGCCGAACCATCACCCGGCACCCGTGCAGTCACAGGGTGCATGTCAGCTGTCACGACCGTCTCCCCACAGGGCTGCCCCGGCCTCGGGAATCGTCACCTGCGACGACTCGCCCACCTGGACGGCGCGCGCGCTGGCCACGAGCGTCTGACCGAGCTTGTCGAGGGCACACTCGGCACCGCTGATCGCGAGATGCTCGCCCACTTCCACGAGCTGAAACAGCGGTGCAATAAGAGGACCGGCCATGAGGCCAAACGCGCCGTCAGAGGCGGACGCCTGACGCAGCGTCGCCGAGGCATGCTCAAGGTCGCTCTGGTAGGAAAAAATCCGAAGAGCGTGCGCCGTAATGGCCGCCGGATCGGCGGGAAATTGCTCAGACACGCTCAGAGCCTCCGCTGATGCACCCGGGGATCCGAGGCCTCGGCCAGTGGGACGTCGGGGGAGGGAACACCGTATAGCGAACGCAAGCGCTCGATGCCCGGGAAGGAATCACCGAAAGCGTCCTGGGAGGCGGTGATAACCTGTTCGCCGACGTCGCGGCGCGCGGCCGCATAGGCGGCAACGATGGCGTCGCACAGCTCAGTCGGGGCATCGTCGATAGCGAGGGCGAGGAGGGTACCCGAGGAGTCAACGGTGACCGTCACGCCTCGGCTAGGTGAGACACCCACCCCGTGGATAGATTCAATGCGTCGACGCATTGCGTGGGCGCGCTCTGCTTGCTCTCGAACCTGACCTTCCTGACGGCGAATCAGGCCGGGATCATCCTCGAATAGCGACATTGTCACCTCCCGCCAATAGCATTTTCATTGTAGATGAAACGTTAACCTGGTGGAAAGAATACGCCGTTATTCCGCCCTTTTCTCGTTCATTTCGCGCGCGTAAATCCCGGCCGTTAGCATCGCGCTCTGACCCATTTGTCAGGTGTATCCGGGCAAGTGTACACGCGGGAGTCAGCCCAGGCCTCGTCCCAGTCCTGAGCAGGTACCAACCACCTGGCACAATGGGTGTCATGGGTTTGTCGTTTCTGGGAGTGATTGCGGCGCTCGCCATGTATGCGGTGAGTGTGTCCCCCTCGCTCATGGCGCGCTCGTGGACGTGGCACGCGGTCGCCTCCGGCATCCTGGTGGCCTGCGGCTACGTCGCCGGCCTCGTCGTGCAGAACGTGGGACTGCTCGTCATCCGCCTCACTGGGCTGACGGTCAGGGCCTCCGATCCCGCCGAAATTGGCTTCCGCGTTGCCGCCGCCGCCCTGTTCGCCATCTGGTGGTTCTACGCTGTCATCCAGTCGTATCGCCGCGACCGCGTTGCCGCCACACTCGTCAACATGCCGGGGGAGACCATCGGCGAATACCTCTTTGGGACGGCGGGAGCAATCGCCGTCGCTTGGGCACTGCTCATGATCGTGCGCGCCTTCAACCATCTTGGTCGCATTCTCATCACGACCCTCGCGGGCTTCATGCCCCGACCCGCCGCCATCATTACGGGCGTCGCCATCCTCTTCGTCATCATCTTTTTCCTGACCTCAAAAGTCATCCTGCGCGGCGGCATCGGCTTCTTCCGTCGCAAAGCAGAGCAGCTGAACATGCGCACCGCGCGCGGCATCTACAAGCCGACTGTCCCGGAGCGCTCCGCATCCCCGGCATCGCCCGTCACCTGGGAATCGGTCGGCGGGCAGGGGCGTGTCTTTCTCGGGCGAGGTCCCTCGCGCCGCGACATCGCGCAAGTGTGCGGCGTCGACGCCATGGAACCCATCCGCGTCTACTCCGGCATGCCCACGGGTGGAACCGGCATCGAGGCGGCCGCGGCGACCGTCGTCGCCGAGCTGCGCCGCACGGGCGCCTTTGATCGTGCCGTCATCCTCATCGCCGCGTCGACCGGCTCTGGGTGGGTCGACGAATGGCAGGTCCAGCCCCTCGAGTTCCTTACGCGCGGAAACTGCGCCACGGCCTCGTTGCAATACTCCTACGTGCCGTCCGTGCTCAACTGGCTCACCGGACTCGAGCCCGCGCAGGACGCCTCCGCCGCGCTCTTCGCCGCCGTGCGCGCCGAGCTGGACCTCATGGACGAGGCCTCACGCCCCGCGCTGTTCGTCTGCGGCGAGTCCCTCGGCGCCTTCGCGTCGCAGTCCGTGTTCTCCTCCGTTGAAGACGCGCTCACCCAGGTGGACGGCGCACTGTGGGTAGGCACCCCCGCCTTCACCCCCATGCACGAGGCACTCACCGCCGCGCGGCACACGGGCAGTCCCGAGGTCGCGCCCGTCGTCAACAATGGGCGCCGCGTGCGCTTCGTCAACGAACCCTCCGACCTGCGCACAGACCTGTACGGGCGCGAACTCGGCCCGTGGGGCTTCCCGCGCATCGTCTACGCCCAACACCCCTCCGACCCGGTCGTCTGGTGGAACAACAAGCTCATCTGGACGCAGCCCGACTGGCTGCGCGAGCGAGCCGGGCGCGACGTCTCGCGGGACGTGGAGTTCACGCGCTTCGCCACCTACATCCAGATCCTCGCCGACCTGCCCGTCGCCGGGACCGCGCCCGGCGGGCACGGGCATACCTACCATGAGGAACTCATCCCCCTGTGGCGCGCGATCCTCGGGTTTGATCGCCTCTTCGACGAGGCACCAGTGCACCCGAGCCTGGCTGCGCTGGATGGTAGCTGGGTGGACGATGCGATGGCTGAACGCATCGGCATTGTCGTGCGCGCGAACCTGAAGCTGTCCGACCGGCAGTAAGCGCTGCGAGCCTGCGGCTCGGAGTGGTCGATCTCGAAGCCTGGCAGGGTCCCGTAGACCTCGTGGACCCCGCAGGCCTAGTGGTGCCTTCCAATCAGGGAGGTCCACATGTGGGGTTATAGGACGTGTCGTGTTGCTGGGGTTTGTGCTTTGCGTGCCTTGGTGTGGCCTTCTCATCCGCACGTGGGCCTGCTGTTCCGAGTCTGGGCAACCCCGCCCACGTGCGGAACAGGCGGCCCGCGTGCGGGACGCGTTGGAGTCCAAGTCGTTGTTGCGCGCGGCCAATCCGCATTTGTACTTGTTGTCGATGGGTGCACGACCCCATCGGTTGGCATTGTACCCCTTCTGATTGGGTGCGTTGCCCCCTAACGGGTGCAGTGCTTCTCGCGTTACTGCTGCGCTACCTATTGTCCAGGTGCCCGGGGGCGGCGGCCCGCCCGCGAGATCGCCACACGCGAGCCTGTGGCTCGGAGTGGTCGATCTCGAAGCCCGGCCAGGCCCTGCCGCCGCCCCCGGGCACCGATTCTGCCCCCGTGTACCGCAGCTGTCCCTTCTGCTCCCTTCGGAACCTGGCGGGTGTTGTGGCGGCATGCGCCAAGCAGTCGCAGTGTTTGACAGGCATGGGATCGCAAAATGATCGTAAATGCGCAGGTGACGGATCATTTTATGCTTGTTAGTTTCAGATCGCCCGCAGACTTACCGAGCAAATAGGCGATACTTTCATTGAGATGTTAAGGGATTGAAGGAAAGTGTGTGTGAGAAAACGTGCGGCGAGTGTAGAACATTTGTTCATTGGTCAGGTTCCCAATGAAAACCTGTCAAAAAGTGCACGAAAATATTACTAGTAATACCGCAAATTAACTTGTGGCTACATGATGGTAAGTCAGTAACGCGTTGCTAGGTATCCATTTACGCAGTAGTGTTCATTATGCGGATCCCAAGCCTAACCATACGGTATGGTCCGTTGAATCAACATTGGAGTGAGTATGTCCCAGTTAGTTCACAGGGCGTTCTTGGCGACCCTGGCGACCGGCGCGATGGTGGCGTCCGGTGCAGCCTTCGGTGCCCCCGCGTTCGCGGCGCCCGCCCCCGACATGTACGGCCCCACCATTTCCGACGTCGAAACCACCAGTGAAGGTCTCGGCGGTTCGGTCTCCTTCATCGTCGAAGATATCCCCGGTCTGTCCAGCATCGACCTGCGCGACCCCTCGACCGATGCGATCTTCTATCGCCGCGTCGTCGACTTCCCTGGCAATGTTTCGGCTGACGGTGTCCACCGCTACACGTTCGACATCAAGTTCTCCGACATCCAGGCCGCTTGGACCAAAGCAGGCCACACGGATGCTCTGCCCGCTACGGTTAAGCTCGTTGCGTGGGGCAGTGATGGCCTGCCCTCCAAGCGAGCCGATGTGGCCCTCGAACCCGTGGCCATGACCTCGCTTGACTTCGGCATCGAGTCCGGCAAGCTTGACCTGCGAGTCGGCCAGCAGACGAACATCGGTGTCACGCACCAGCCTGAGAACGCAAATAAGACCAAGATCAATTGGTCCGGCGACGACATCGACGTCCTGAATGTCGATGAAAAGTCGGGCCTCGTGACTGCTCAGAAGGAAGGCTGCTCGGACGTCCGGGCTGTCGCCGACTACGCGGATCCGATGGTCTTCGATCCGGTGATGGCTACTGTTAACGTCTGCGTCACCGAGCTGGGCGAGGACGAGATCGCTGTCAATCACCTCCGCGTGGACCTGGCGGAGGGTGAGACCGTCACCCTCAAGCCGCTGCTGCCCGAGAAGTTCAAGGATGCCACCCTGTCCTGGGGCTTGGAGTATGGCGGTGTGGCCATCCTGAAGGCGGCCGATGACGGCAAGAGCGCCACGATTACCGGCGGTAACTCTCTTGACTGGGATCAGGTCAACCTGACCGCCACCCTGGCCGACGGAACCGAGGCGACGGCGACGATGATTGTCGTCGTGAAGTCCGTCAAGCAGGATGCGACCGCTCCCGCGCCGTGGGTTGATCCGCAGCCTCAGCCGGACCCGCAGCCCCAGCCCGATCCGCAGCCCCAGCCCGATCCGCAGCCCCAGCCCGATCCGCAGCCCCAGCCGGACCCGCAGCCTCAGCCCGCACCCACGGGCACGTGGGAAAAGGACACAATCGGCTGGTGGTACCGCAACGCTGACGGTTCCTACCCGAAGGACACCGTGGCCACGATTGACGGGCGCGTTTTCCGCTTCGATGCTCGCGGCTACGTCCGGACCGGTTGGGTCGAGGAGTCCGGCACCTGGTACTATCACGACGCGAATGGCTACATGGTGACCGGGTGGCTCAACCTGGGTGGTACCTACTACTACCTGCGTGAGAACGGTGCGATGGCGACCGGTTGGCTGAACCTGGGTGGCACTTGGTACTACCTGAACGCCTCGGGTGCGATGGCGACTGGCTGGCTGAACCTCGGTGGCACCTGGTACTACCTGGATGCCAACGGCGTATGGGTCAAGTGACCTGATCGCCTCTACAACACGGGCCGGGCCCGGGGACGTCACACCCAAGCGTCTCCGGGTCCGGCCCTTTTGACATTTCAGATCGTCTTAATTGTTTCGTTAGCAATCTGAAGATTGTCAGTCGCGTCTTTTCCAGTAGCGTTGTGCTAGGCGGCTGCGACGTGGGAGCGCCCACGCTGGCAGTGGTCGTCTGTGACACTAATTGGAGAAGGCTTATGTCAATGAAGAAACCAGCTGTCCTCCTGGCGTTTGTCGGTGCGTGCGCGCTTGCGTTTACGGGTCCGGCGTCCGTGGCCTCACCGCTGCGCGCGGGTCCGGTTCCCGCGGAGGATACCCCGGCCTCGTCCCTGCCGGTCGGTGACCTTGACACGGCGCTGACCTCGAAGGACGGGCAGGCACCGGAGGTTGCCGAAGTCGTCGACCGGGACTCGGCGCGACTTGTCGGCGTCATCGTGCAACTCGAGGAAGGGATTGATCGTAGCGCTGCTCTTGCGACCGTGAACGAGGCCGTGGCTGCGTCGTTTCCAGGAGTGCAGGTTTGGGTGGAGCGGGAGTACGCCAACGTCCTGGATGGCTTCGCGCTGAGCGCCCCCGCCGGCAGCCTGGAGGAGATCCGCGGTGTGGCGGGTGTCAAGGCTGCCTTCCTGGAGCGCGAGGGGCACGTCAGTGATGCGGCCGCCGTTGACGCGGAGGGCGGCACCAGGGCCTCGCAGATCGAGGGGCAGGATCCCGCAAACCTGAGTGCCCAGCTCATGATGCGCACCGACCAGGTGACTCAGAAGGGCGAGGGGAAGGTCATCGCCATCATCGACACGGGTGTCGACATGACGCACCAGGCGTTCACGCCCGCGCTCACGGCCACACCTGCCCTGTCGGAGGACAAGGTGGATGAACTCAAGGCCCAGTTGGGGGAGGGGAAGACCGGCGTCTATGTGAATGAGAAGTTCCCCTTCGCCTACGACTACGCGGACGGTGACAACGATGCCTCGCCGCGCGAGGGAGGGTCGGGCTTCCATGGGACGCACGTCGCGGGTATCGCGGCGGGTAACGCCGACAAGATTGTCGGCACCGCCCCGGACGCTCAGATTATCGTCGGAAAGGTAACGCGCACCGAGGATGATGCGCTGCTGGATTCCGCTCTGCTGGCCGCACTCGACGACATGCTGATCCTGCATCCGGACGTCATTAACCTGTCGCTGGGCTGGACGGCCGGAATGGATAACGAGGCGGACACGGTCTATGCGACCGTCTACAAGAAGCTGCAGGAGGCGGGGATCACCGTCAACGCGGCTGCGGGCAACGCTTTTTCGACCGGGTACGGCAACATGTCTGGTAAGGGCCTGCCCTATGCTTCAAACCCCGACTCCTCGGTCATTGACGAACCCGCGACTTACCCCTCGGTGGTCGCCGTCGCCTCCGTCGAGAACGCGCTCATCCGCAATGCTTTCACGGCAGCCGGGAAGGATATCGGCTACCAGCGTTCGCGCGGCATGAACGGCGAGAAGGTCGCCTACTTCTCCGACCTGCCCGCCGGCACCTACGAGTATGTAGATGCGGGATTCGCCTCCGAGGAGGACGTGGCCGCCCTCACGGAAAAGTATCCGGATGGCCTCACCGGCAAGATTGCGCTTGTCTCGCGCGGCAACATGACCTACCAGAAGAAGGTCGAGAACCTGTACGACCTGCACCCCGCGGGTGTCCTCGTCTACAACAACGTTTCGGTCGGTTCCCTCATCATCATGAACCTGACGACCCAGGATGTGCCCGCCGCGTTTATCTCGCAGGCGGATGGCCAGGCCATGCTGGAGGCCGCTGATCATCACCTGACGATGGCTGAGGGCCAGGTTCTGCCGCAGTCCTCCGTCTACGAGGCCTCGGAGTTCTCCTCGTGGGGCGTTTCCCCAGATCTGCGCCTCAAGCCTGAAATCGCTGCGCCCGGTGGCAACGTTTTCTCCGCGATACCGAACGGTGCGTACGAGCAGACCTCGGGCACCTCGATGGCGACCCCGCAGATGTCGGGTATCAGTGCGATCGTCCTGCAGCGTGTCCAGTCTGATCCTCTTTTTGCCTTGATGAGTGCGCGTGAGCAGGTGGATGTTGTTCAGAATCTCATTATGGGCACCGCCCGTCCCCTGACCGACGCGGCTCAGGATAGCGGGGTGCTGTATTCTCCGCGTAAGCAGGGTTCTGGCTTGGTTGACGCTCTGGCTGCTACGACCTCGTCTGTGTATCCGGCCGTCGGGGGTGCCTCCGAGGTTTCCCGGCCCAAGGCTGACCTGGGGGATGGTACGAAGGGCTGGCACTTCGACGTCGTCCTGCACAACCTGTCCGACACGGAAGCGACCTACGAGCTCGGCTCGCAGGTGCTCTCTGAGATCGTCGATGGTGGTTTCTTTACGGAGCATTCCTTGGATTGGCGAGGTCGTGGCGTGGCTGTGTCGTACAGTGGTGCGGTGTCGGGAGCGGGGGAGGGGGCGACTGTCACTGTGCCTGCGAAGGGTGAGGCCACTGTTGGTGTTGACATCGTGCCGGGGTTCGAGTTTGCCCAGTATGTCGCTGACAATGCTTCCTCGGGGACTTTCCTGGATGGCTTTGTGTGTTTTACCTCGCGCACCGAGAGCCAGCCTAGCCTGTCCGTGCCTTACGTGGGCTTCTACGGTTCCTGGGGCAAGCCGGCAATCTTTGACGCACTCGCCTCCGACGGTAAGGGACACATGCGGGCCTCGGGCCTCTACGACGGCGAAACCGGTACCCCCCTCGGCTTCAACCCCGTCCAGCGACCCAGCGAGCGACCCGAGCGACCCGACGCCTACGGGTACGTGATTTCCCGGGCCGAGGCCTCGGGCGCACCCCGGGTCCTCGAACCGCGCACGGGCACGTTGCGCGGCGTGCACACCCTGACGACCACCTACACGAACGAGGCTGGGGAAGTGGTCGCGTCCTTCGAGCGGCACCAGAACTGGAAATCCGTGTTCGATCCGCTCACGACGGAGGTGTTGTGGGTTGAGCGTGAGCACGAGTCGACGGCCCTGGACCTACGCTCCGAGGCATATAAGGACCTGCTGGACGGGGAATACGCGCTGACGGTCTCCGCACACAATGACGGACCGTCGCGCACCGAACAATCCATCTCCTACAAGTTCCGTATCGACACGACCGCACCCGTCATTGAGGACGTGCGCTACTCCGGCAAGGACGACGACACGGTCGTTACTCTCACCGTCGTTGACTCCTCGCCGATGGCTGCCTTCGACCTGCACGACCCGGCCGACGGCCTGTGGTTCTACCGATACATACTCTCCGACGCCGACCAGATCGCTGACAAGGATGGCAAGTACCGCTACGAGGTGGACGTTCCGCTCTCCGTCATCTCCCGCGCGTGGGTGGATCAGGGCGGCACGGGACCCGTTGTGTCCGACCCGTACGTGCTGGGCTGGGATTACGGCCTCAACCACTCGTCGGCGGTAACCGTCAACCTGCCCACCGGATGTCCGAGCATTCCTCCGTTCTGCGCCGACCCCACGGGCGGCCATTGGGTGAAGGGCAGCGGTGGCTGGTGGTACGCGTGCGCCGACGGGTCGACCTACCTGGCCAACGGCTGGTTCACGATCAACGGCTCCGACTACAGCTTCGGCCCCGACGGTTACATGATGACCGGGTTTCTCAAGCGCCCCTCCGGTGAGTGGGTGTACGCGGATGCCTCCGGTACTCTGCTGAGCGGTTGGCTTCGCGACGGCTCCTACGGAGGGCTGTACTGGTACTACATGGACCCTGCCACCAAGGTGATGTGCACGGGTTGGCTGTTTGATCGCGGTTCGTGGTACTACCTGGGTGACTCCGGCGACATGCACACCGGCTGGGTCAAGATCGATGGTCTCTGGTACTACCTGAAGCCTTCGGGTGCGATGCACATCGGCTGGCTCCAGCTCGGAAGTGCGTGGTACTACCTGTCTCCCTCCGGCGCGATGGTGACCGGTGCGCAGGTCATCGATGGCCGCGTATATTCCTTTGATACATCCGGAGTATTGCGGCGCTAACGCCGCCTGCTTCTGATTCACGAGGCCTGGGCCCGGGAACGCTCCACCGCGGACGTTCCCGGGCCCACTCGCTGTTGCGCACGTGGGCCTGCTGTTGCGTACGTGGGCAGCCCCGCCCACGCTCGGAACAGCGGGTTTGGCTGCGGATGAGAGGTCCCACGTGCGGATGAGGGGCACTGCGTGCGTGGTGGACGTGGATGCCGTGCACGTCGCTTGTTGTCCTGCGGTATGTTGGATGCATCTGCCGATACAGCGGCGACGACGCAACTGCCTCGGTCGCCTGTGAATGCGAAGGAATGCACCATGTCCATGAAGAAACCAGCCGCCATCCTTGCGGGCGTCGGATCGTGTGCGCTTGCGGTCGCGAGCTGTTCCGTGTCCTCTCCGCAGACGCCCTCCGCCCAGTCCGACCCTGGCGCGGACTCGCAGCAGTCTGCTCCTCAGTCGGCTCCCCAGTCGGACCCGCAGTCCAGCTCGACGGCCCCCGTCCTGCCGGTCGGTGACGCCGATACTGCGCTGACATCCAAGGATGGGCAGGACGGCCCGGATGCGCAGAGCGGTACCCCCGCGCCGTCTGGCGATGCCGAGGCAGCGGAACCTGTCGTCGTCATCGTCCACCTTGAGGAGGGTGCCGACCGTGAGGCGACCCTTGCTTCCATCAACGAGGCCGTGGCCGGGGTTTATCCGGATGCGACCGTCGAGGTTGAACGCGAGTATAAGAACGCCTTGCAGGGCTACGCGCTGCGCGTGCCCGAGGGCTCGCTGGATGCGATCCGTGGAGTGAGCGGTGTGAAGTTGGCGTCCATCGAGCGTGAGACACGCGTCCAGTAATTGTCCTGTAGGCGGTGGTCGGGCGAGCGTGTGAGGTCGCCCGACCACCTTTTTGTCTCTGCATACACGGAATCATTAAGTTTGACAGCGTGGTAGTAATGACCAAATAGCAGTCATGACTAGCTTGTCATTTACGCTGTCGTGTTAGGGTGCTCCTGGTGATCGGCGGAGAGGATACATGGCAGTGTTCCCGCTCGACCGCCCATGATTGCAGAGGAGCAGAATATGTCCATGAAGCAAACAGCTCTCGCGCTGGCATGTGTTGGCGGGTGTGCGCTTGCGGTTGTGAGTCCGTCGTTCGCCGCGTCGGCGACCGCCTTCCAGTTCGGTGTTTCGCCTGCGGTGGTCGCCCAGGCGGCCATGGTTGGAAGTGAGGACCGTCCGTCGGAGAGTGTTGAGGTTGTCGTGCGCCTCGAGGAGGGCGCTGACCGTGCGGCCGTGCTCGCGTCGATCAGACAAGCTGTGGCCGAGTTTTTCCCCGGCGGGTCCGTTGAGGTCGAGTATGAGTATGAGACTCCCGTGCAGGGCTTCGGGCTGAGTGTGCCCGCCGGATCCGTCGAGGTGATCAGGGGCGTCAGTGGCGTGCAGTCGGCCTACTACGTGCACGCGAACCGTCTTTGGTAGTGTGACCGCCATCGACGAGGCCGTGGCCGGGTGTTCCGGTCGCGGCCTCGTTTGTTGTGGGGACGCCTGCTTGTGGCGGGATGTTGGATATTCTGTTGCGCCCTCGTTGATGTGTGCACCGTGGCACTATTTCTAGTTGCTTCAAATTAAGATAAAATTAGAAGTAATTTGAAATTCGTGTGAACGGAGTAGCCATGAAGACTCCTGTCCCTCCGCCTTATCGGCTTGGTGAGCTGCGCGAACGTGTCATCGCCAGTTTGATGGGCATGGATGATGACCATCGTCTCCCCGTTATTGCTGTGCTCGCTGGTGGGCTGGATGATCCGGAGTATCGGCCGTGGGAGTATTACTTCCGTGCGGAGCCGGTGCCAGAGGGACTTACCCGCGAGGCGTGGTGGTACGCAGTACGCGCTGCGCGCGCCTCGACGGCCCGGCCCACCCCCTTCGTTATGAAGGACGGAACGCGCCTGACGTTTAATCTCCCGGATCGCTTCTTGCAGTTGAATGAGGAGATTACGGCGCAGGCGCGCGGTCAGGTGGAGCTGCCGGGCGAAGTGGCGACGCAAGGGGTGAGAGACAGATACCTGATCAATTCTCTCTACGAAGAAGCGATCACCTCCTCACAGATGGAGGGGGCGTCGACCACAAGGCGTGATGCGAAAAAAATGCTCCGAGAAAAGAAGGATCCACGCACTCGCTCGGAGCGGATGATCCTCAACAATTTCCTCGCCCTCGAATTTGTGCGTGCTCACCTGGGTGAGGAACTCACTCCTGCGTTCATCTACGAGGTCCATCGCATTGTGACGGATGGGACGCTCGACGAAGCAGAGGATGCAGGGCGCCTGCAGCGCCAGGGCGAAGAGCGAATTCGTATCTATGGGAGTGAAGGCCAGGATCAGCTGCTGCATATTCCGCCGCCAGCCGAAGAATTGCCTGAACGACTCAAGCGTCTGTGCGACTTTGCCAATGGCGTGGGGGAGTATGCGTCGCAATACGTGCCGCCCCTCGTGCGGGCGCTCGTCGTGCACTTCATGATGGGCTATGACCACTACTTCGTCGATGGTAACGGGCGCACGGCCCGCGTGATTGCGCAGTGGGTGATGCTGCGCGAAGGCTTTTTTCTCATGGATTTTGTCCCGGTGTCGAGGCTTCTGCGCAAAGCGCCTGCCAAGTATGCGCGATCCTTCCTTGAGGTTGAGCAGGATGAAGGGGATCTCACCTACTTCTTGATCTGGCATGCGCAGATTATCCTGCGTGGAATCTGTGAGCTGCACGATTACCTGGCGAGAAAGTCCAAAGAAATGGAACAAGTGAAACATCTCCTGAGGCTCACCGATCTCAATAATCGACAGATCGGGGTCATTGAGGAAGCGTTAAAGAACTCTGCTATCACTGTGACAGCTGCAGCTCATGCCAACAAGTACAGGGTGACGCCACAGACGGCGCATGCCGATCTGCGCGGCCTTGAGGATGGTGGATACCTGATGCGTACCAAGCGTGGCCGCAGCTTCGAGTGGTACCCGGTCACAGATCTCCAACGCCGGGTTCGGGGTGTCGATGCGTAGTGCGAAGTTCCATGATCGCCGTGGTCGTTAGGTTGTGCGACGCAGCGTGGGGATCTTGTTACAAGAACTGTTGCAACAGGCAACTTCTAGTTGCTTCTAATTTGGATCAAATTTGAAGCAACTAGAAGTAAGGCTCCCCGTGCCGTCGTACCTCGGTGTCGCTCATGACCTGGCCTCGTGCAGAGTGAGGCGCAGTCAACTCGCGGTGTGCATCTGAGTGCCACCACGGCATGTGCAAAGAGGCGCGAACCCGGCGCACATCCCCAGCCTCAGGGTCGAGGCCCGGAAAGATAGCGCTTAGATCAGATCCTTCTTCTCCATGTACTTCATGGCCAGCCAGCCAAACGGGATGCGCCCGTAGAAGGTGACGAGACGGTAGAGCAGCGCGGTGGCAATCGCGACCGAGGAGGAGACGCCCGCGACTGTCAGACCCGAGGTGAGTGCCGTTTCGACGGTACCGATACCACCCGGGGAAGGGATGAAGGAACCCGCCGCGTTCGCGGTCAGGTAGGTGATAGCAACCGTTGAGAAGTTCAGTGAGCCACCCATGGCGACCATGGCGGTCCAGAACGCGCCCACGTAGCCGATGTTCATGAGTAGGTTGCCAGCCACGACGGCGGTCAGGCGACGAGGTTGTCCGATGATCCACAGGAGACGTGGGTAGACCTGCTGCCACGTCGGCTCGATCTTGGCCCAGATCCAGCGGCGTACCTTTGGGACGGCCACGATGACGCCGACTGCGAGCATGACGACCGCGACGACCGCGAGGATCGTGCCGTAGGGGAGTGAGACGGACAGGGACGAGCCTGCGCTGACCATGACGAGCAGCAGGAGGATGATCGTGATGAGCGCCTGCGAGATCTGCATGAGCGTCACCGTCGTCACGGCAGCGGCGGTGGGGACGCGGCGCTTGCGCAGGTAGCGCAGGTTCAGGGCAGCGGGACCCACACCGGCGGGTGCGACGACCGTGATGATCGAGGCGGCCACCTGCGCGATGAGGGTGTCGCCGAAGCGCAGCTTCTCGGGGGACAGGGCCATGAGCGGCACGGTTGAACCCACCCAGATCAGGCAGGCTAACACGGCAGACGCGGCCATCCACCACGGGTTTGCACTTTTCACCGTGGAGACGAGGTCGTTGAAGTTGAGAGAGGAGACGACGATGAAAACCGCGATGAATGCGACCGCGATCGTGAAGATCGTGCGCGGGCGGAAGCGCTGTAGGTCGGCTGTCGGGGCGGACTCGGCCTCGGAGTCGCCCACGAGGGCGGCGCGCAGATCACTGAGCAGATCGGATCGGCGCAGCATCTGGTTCACCGAGGCGGGCAGGACCGGCTTCTGGATGACGGGCGCGCACGCGATGAGGGTCTCGTCGCCGACGCAGCGTCGACCGGCCTCAAGCGCACGTTGGGGTCCCACTGCCAGGGCGGTTAGGACTAGCATCTGGGCGATGTCGATGGACTGGTTGAGTTCAGTCGTCGCGACCTCGCCCGAATCCCAGTCGAGCAGCCACACGTCGGAGGACGCGTCGACGACGACAGCCTCGGGCGTGAGGGCGCGGTGCGAAATGCCCCGCGTGTGCGCGTACCGCAGCTGTTCCCACGCACGATCCAAGACCTCGTCTGAGGCCCGCTCGCCGAGCTCCGTCAGCGGTGTCGTTGGGGGCAGGGCGGAGAGCACCATGATGATCGAATCGTTCGCCGAGGCGATCGCGATGGGTTCTTGCGTGAAGACGCCGGCGCGCAGAGCCTGCAAGGTTGTGAACGAGGAGCGTTCCGCCTGGGCCTTGAGGGAGGGGGAGATCCATCGGCTGATGCCACGCAGGCGCAGGTTGTTCCACATCTCGAGGAGGGTGCCGGTCAGCTCCTGGCCGGGGTCTATGACGATGAGTTCGTAGGTCAGCTCGGTGTCGCTCCACACCTGGTAGTGGCGGTTGTGGTCGGGGCGTTGCGTGATGGTGACGCCCATGTCGCCCAAGTCGGCGGGCACCTGTGTGAGGCGTCCGCGGGCGTTCTCGGCGACTGCCCACGTGGACAGCGGTTCGGTGGTGGTGTCCAGGTCGGTGCGCACGATCCGCGAGGGCGTGATGCCGATGCTGAGGAGCGCCTCGACGAGGGTGACCCCCTTGGCTCTCTGGTCGTCGTAGCCCATGATCCAACGCGAACCCGAGCCGAACGCACGGCCGATGAACACAGAGATGAATGCGACGGGCAGGGTCATCGAGGAGCGCAGGACGCCTAGGATCAGGATGACCCACACGCCTGTCCAGCCCCAGCGAATGGCTCTCATCGATTGGGCTTCGCCTGCTGAGGTGAACATGGCGCACAGGGTGACGAGTACCAGGTTGATGGCGATCACGAAGCCGCTCCTGTGGCCCTGTGTGGCGATGAGCCGGTCCACGCTCAGGGGGATGGTGAGGTAGACGGGCAGCAGACCGGTGAGGATGGCGATGATCCAGCCGCCGACGGCGGCGACGACGCTCGTGACGATGACCTGGATGATGGTGTGCAAGCGTTTTCTCAGCGCAAGGGAGATGATCACCATGATCGGCGTGATCAGGATGATGAGGCCCTCAACGAGGTTGACGGGCAGGATCAGGATCTGGCGGATGAGCTGGAATTGCAGGACGTCCATGGTGACGCCGCGCGTCGTGGCGCTGGCGACGGTGCCGATGGTCCAGATGATGAGGATTGCGAGGATCGAGATGACGACGTCGATGACGTCCTCGCGCCTGCGCTGGATGGTGAAGATGTGGTCGGCGATGTAGGCGGGCCTGGGGAGGCGGAGCCTGCGGGCGGGGACGGGAAGCGCGACCTCGCCGTTTTTGGCGCGCACGACCGCGTCCGAGGCAGGGGTGGCCAGCGCGTCCGCCGTGTCCTTCTCGGTGGGCGAGTCGGTCGGGGTGGGCGCGTGATCGGTCGTGGCTCCGTCGTGGTTCGCGCGTGTCGTCTTCCGGGTTCTCGCTGTGTTGGCTGCGGCGGACGCAGCGACGGTGACGGGGGTGGGGACGGCGGCGATGTCGGTCTGGTCGACGGACGTTGCTATCGTCTTGGAGGCCTCGTTCGTGGCGGCGCTGGGACCGGCCTGCTCGGGCGCGGGGGGTTCGGGCGTAGGCGGCTCGGTAACCATGCGTACGCCGGAGCCGGCTTCGGGCGCGGGTGGCGGGAGAACGGGGCCGCTCGGTCTTGCGGCCTCCTCGTCGTCGGGGAGGGGAGGAGGGAGGATGGGGCCCCTCGGTGTCGCGGCCTCCTCATCGTCGGGGAGTGGTGGAGGGAGGATGGGGCCCCTCGGTGTCGTGGCCTCCTCGTCGTCGGGGAGCGGGGGAGGGGGCGCGTCGATGATTGCCGAGGCGGGGGGTGGGGGAGCGGGACTCTGCAGCGCGTTGACGGTGACGACCGGCGAGACGATGGCCGACTCGGGCATGATCACGGCGGTGGGAGGGAAGCCGGGGGGTGTATCGGAGGAGGCTGCGGTGGAAGGCACGACGATGGGGTCGAGGATTTCAGTCTTGTCTTCGGGGCCGGGGATGTCCGGTTTCTGGGCAGGGGCTGTCGTGGTCCCCGCACCGTTGATCATGCCCATCAGGTCATCGACCCCTAGTGAGGACGGATCCTCCGCGGAAGAGGGGACGAACAGGATGTTCGTATCGACAACTGGGGGGCTGTCGTGTGACTCCTTGCGCTTCCTCATAGTGACCATCCTATATTCGCGGTCAACAAAGGTAGGGTTAGGGGGACATATTCCCGGCAGAAAAGGGCCTTATCGTGACATGGTCTACACTCGCGGAAGCATCGGATCCGTCGATGCTTGACACAGTTATCGAGTGGTTTAAGAATCCTGAGACACTCCTAGTCGCTATGGGGCCGTGGGTCCTGTGGGGAACGATGCTCATCGTTCTTATCGAGTCCGGTGTTCTCTTCCCGGTTCTTCCGGGCGAGTCCCTGCTGTTCACTGCCGGCTTGCTGCACGACCGCCTCGGTCTACATCTGCCCACTCTCATTGCCATGGTCGTCGTCGCCGCCTTCATTGGTGCGCAGATCGGCTACTTCCTGGGCGCGAAATGGGGTCGTCGCTTCTTCAAACCGGACGCGCGCGTCCTGAAGACCGAGCACTTGGAGAAGGCTGAGCATTACTTCACAAACTACGGCGGGCGCTCGCTCGTCATCGGTCGCTTCATTCCCTTCGTACGCACCTTCATTCCGATCGCCGCGGGCATGGCCCGCTACCCCTATTCGAAATTCCTGGTGTTTAACACGCTGGGTTCCGTCTTCTGGGGTGCTGGCTTCATCCTGGTCGGCTCGCTGCTGGGCAACGTGCCTTTCGTGCACGACAATTTGACACTCATCCTGGGTGTCATCATCCTCGCGTCGGTCCTGCCCGTCATCATTGAGATGATCGGCAAGCGTCGGTCCTCTGCCGAGAAGGAGTAACACGTGCTGGCCTGGTGGATGCTGGTTCCGACCCTGCTGGCCATGATGGTCGCCCTGGTGCTGCCGGGGTTCATGTGGCTGCGCGCGGGGGTGCGCTCGTCGCTCATCGCGATCGGGGCGGCACCGGCGTTCACCTTTGGCCTGATCACTGTTCTGACGGTCCTCTATCCGGCGCTCGAGATCCCGTGGGAGGCTTCCACGGTCATGCCGGTCCTCGGCATGAGCGCCGTCGGCGGTGCGGTCGCGTGGGGCCTCAGCTACTTTCACCGAGTTAACGGCGGGTTTGCCCTCAACGGGGTTCCTTTCCGCGAGGCCATCGGTGTGCGCGTGCCGATCGGTGGACGTCAGGCGGCAATCCGCGCGGCGACGTGGGGCACGATCCTCGTGGGTTTCCTCCTGGCTGCCTGGCCGCTGCTGTCGGTTGCAGATCCCGCGCACCCTGTCCAGCAGTGGGACCCGACGTTCCATCAGAATGGCGTTCACGCGATCCTCTACGGCAAGGATGCCAGCCCTTTCGGTGGTCTCCATGAACTCTACGGTGGGCGGCGCGTCTACTACCCGACGGGCTGGCACGCGTTCGTCGCGCTCTTCGCCCGCTACGACTCGGTTGTCCAGGCTTCCAACGTGTCCTCCCTGGCCCTCATGGCCGTGTGGGTGATCGGCCTGGCGGCTCTGGTGTCCGTGCTGACGGGTTCGCGCACGGCCCTCCTTGCAACTCCGATCATCGGCGGCATGCTGCACAACATGCCGGCGGACGCGCTGACCATGTATAACCAGTGGCCCAACTCGACGGGCACGGTGCTGGTCCCTGGCCTTGCTGCGGCCTTCATCGTCGCCGGTCGGCGCGCGGCCGCGGACCTGCGTTTCGGGGATGGCATCCGGTCTTTGACCCGCCGCATCCCCCAGGTTCTCTTCCTCCTCGTAGGCTGCCTCGGCCTCGTCGGTGCGCACCCCAGCGCTGCCTTCTCCCTCCTGGCTTTCCTAGCCGCGCCCCTTCTGTCTTCCATCGTCTTTTTCGCGCGCTCTGCGCTGGCGCGTGAGGGCCGAGGCCAGCTCACCGCCATCCTGTGGGTCGGCGTCGGCCTCGCTGTCCTCGCCCTACCCCTGATCGCGCTCGCCTCACCGAAGATCCAAGCGATGGGCCGCTACCCACGTCGAGGCAGTGGCTGGGGCGAAGCCTTCTCGCATGGACTCCTGCCCTACCCGCCGTTCGCGCAGACGACGAGCACGACGTGGTGGACGCTCATCCAGGTGATTCTCCTCGTCGCAGGTATCGTCGTCACCGCTCGCCTCCACACGTTGCTGCGACGCCCCGACCCGGTCGATGACCTGGCCGACGAGGCCCATCTGGACATCGACGGTCGCGAGATTGAGACTATCCGACTGATGGATCGCAAGGAAGCCGCTCCGATGCCGGCCTGGCCTCTCGTCTCCTACCTGATTCTCGCTGTCCTCACCGGGCTCGCCTACGCCCCCGACTCCGCGCTGCGCACTTTCCTGCTCGCCCCCTGGTACAAGGACGGGCGGCGCATTATGGGCGTTGAGGACATCGCGCTGGCCGTCCTCATGGCCGTCGGCGTCGCGGCTATCGTCCACGGCATTCACGCGGCATGGGCAGTTTCTCTGCGTCGCATCATGGCCGAGCGCAGCATCGAGGACGACGTCGAGGACGATGTCGAGGCGCCCCGCTGGCCGATCCAGGTGGGTATCCTCTCGCTCGTCGTCCTCCTGTCCGGTTTCGGCGCGATTGACGCCCGTGACTCAGCCGTCGCCTACGTGTACGACCCGACGCGCCTGGGCAAGCCCGGCATGGCCGTCAAGGGCGAACTCGCCATGCTGCGCCGCATGCAGTACACGACAGCCCCCGACGCCCTCGTCGTCGGCGACCCCATCGCGGGTGCCGCCTATTCGGAGCTGCTGGGAGGCCGCAAGGCCGTTTTCCCCCAGCTCAGCACGGTCAACGGCGACGGGGTTTCGCAGAAGGTCCTCACCCAGCACTTCCGCGATATCACGACCGACCCCGAGGTCTGCGAGGTCGTGCGCAACCTTGGCATCACACACTTCTACGAGGAAGAAGACGGTAGCTACTACAACTTCTTGCGCTCGAACCGCAACCCCGGTTTCTATGGCGTCGACACGTCCAGCGGCTTTGAGCTGGTCGACGCGGGCGGTACCGCGAAGCTGTGGAAGATCACCGCATGCGGTTACGTCACCCCCGGCGGCGGCAGTCAGGCCTTCGCGGACGGGATCCGCTCCACCCAGCCGGGTGCCGATGACCCGGAGGAACACCGGTCCGGCGACGAGTAGGCCACAATGCGCCCCTGAGCTGGGACTGAGTGCGCCCGCCTCCGTCGCGTGTCGATACCCTTGACGCTATGACGACGAACATTCCCGGCCCCGCGCCCCTTGGTGACAAGCTCCGCATCGCGTTCCTCGGCCCCTTCGGTACTTTTACCGAACAGGCCGTCCACCAGGTCGCGCCCGCCGGTGCCGTCCTCCTGCCGATGACGAGCGCCCCGCAGGCGCTCGCGGCTGTGCGCCGTGGCGAGGCTGATCGTGCTGTCGTCCCTATCGAAAACTCCATCGAGGGCGGCGTGAACGCGACCCTCGACTCCCTCTCGCACGGCGATCCCCTCGTGATCGTCGCCGAAATGCATGTCCACGTCGTCTTCCAGCTCGCAGTCCTGCCGGGCACGCGCGCTGAAGACGTCCGCCGCATCGGCACGCATCCGCACGCGTGGGCGCAGTGCCGCGGCTGGGTCGAGAGTACCTTCCCGGGCGCGATCCACGTGCCCGCGACCTCGACGGCGGCGGCCGCCGAACTCCTCTCCGACGGCGACGCCTCCTTCGACGCAGCCCTGTGCAACGCGGTGTCCGTGAGCACCTACGGCCTCGAGGCCCTCTACCAGGACGTGGCCGATAACCCAGGCGCGATCACGCGCTTCGTGTTGGTTGCGCGTCCGGGCGCGGTGCCCCCGCCCACCGGCGCGGACAAGACGACCATCCAGGTGGCCCTGCCCGTCAACGAATCGGGCGCTCTGCTGACCCTCCTCGAGCAGTTCTCGGCGCGCGGCGTCGACCTCTCGCGCATCGAGTCTCGTCCGAGCGGCGACGGCCTCGGCAACTACACGTTCAGTATCGACATCGTTGGGCACATCCGCGAGGAACGCGTCCAGGCGGCCCTCGTCGGCTTGCACCGCTACTCGCCCGAGGTCCGTTTCATGGGGTCCTACCCGCGCGTCGACGGTGTGCGTGCAGCCGTTGTCCCCGGGACGACGGACGAAGCCTTCCGTGCGGGTCGCGCGTGGGTCGCGGACCTGCTGCGCGGCGGCGACGGCACGGGCAAGACAGGCGGCTCTGCCCCCTCCTGGCCGTTGGCCTGACCTACCGCATCCCTGGCGATTCCGGGCGCGTATGAAGCAGGTCTGCCCCACTTAGCAACAAGCTCAAATGTGGGGCAGTGGCGACACACGCATGGATCGGGGTCGGGGCACGCTGTATCACGGAGTGGGTCAGCTGGGCAGTAGCTCCATCCACGTGCGCTCGGCGGGCACAGCCACGTCCAGTGCTCCGGCCTGCATGCGCACGTGCATCGTGCGGGCCAAGCCGATGGCATCGCCGTCCACCTGGCACACCTGCGGTTCGGTGGCCGTCACGGACGCGCCTTTCGCCTGGCGGAATGCGACCGTGCCTGTCGACACGGGCAGGTTGATGGGACGCAGACCAATCAACTGACCCAGCATCTTCCACGTGACATCCGCCCAGCCGAGCAGGCCGACGTGCGCGTCGACCGCGATGACGTCGATGAGTCCGTCCGACAGGTTCGCATCGGGAGCGAGGACCAGTAGTTTCAATTCACCGGCGTTCGCAAACATGACCGAGCGTGCCTCGATGCGCGTGACTTCATCCGCCGACGTGCGTGGAGAATCTTGACGACCGGAGGGGGCTGCGGCCTCGTCGACGGTCCGCCCGGACAGTTGGTCGCTCACTCCCAGCGGGTCGGGCGCGGTGGCGATGGGGGACCGCAGCATCAGGCGCGCCTTCATGCGCGGCACGCCCATTGCGCCCAGTCCCGCCCACACGTAGGCGATCCACCCGATGCGCTTCTTTAGCTCAGGGTCGGTGTCCGCCATCGTCGCGCCGTCATAGCCCATGCCTGCGATGACGAGGCAGGCGTATTCATCGGTGCGTGGCTCGATGGACGAGGCCGTGGCGGGTTCGCGTTCCTCATCCTCAGTGCGGTGGGTGGCTTGGCGGGCAGCGTCGCGTAGCGCCCCCTCGGCGGGAAGGGACGAGGGTTTGGTGGCGTTCTCGACGCGCACCCACGCCAGGTCCACGAGCCGATGGTTGGCGTCCAGGGCAACGGCGAGTGCGTGTTCGGGGTCATCAGGAATGGAGAGGTTGCCCGCCAGGACGTTGCCGGTGCCAACGGGGATGATGCCCATGCGCACGCCCGACCCGGCCATGCCGGCCGCGACCGCGCGCACGGTCCCGTCTCCACCGGCGGCGATGACGACGGATGCGCCTTCTTCGAGGGCATGCACGGCCTGCCCGGTGCCGGGGTCCTCGCGTGTGGTCTCGCGCCAGTGCACGTGGTCGATGCCAAGTTCCTTGGCCTTGCGGTTAATGAGGTCCTTGAAAGCTTGTGGATCGTCGTGCTTCGAGGGGTTCATGATGATCCATGGACGAGGCCTGCCGCGCTCCGGGTCATCCGCCGTTGACGGGATGGAAAGTGCCTGCCGTCTGCGATGACGTCTGGTGAGCGCTGTGACAGCGCGCGCGACTCCGATTGCTCCGGCTCCTGCAGCGGCTGCGAGTATCCACGGTGTAGCGTCCATGTACACATCTTAGTCTGCCTGTGGATTAAGGGGTTGTGGACAGGCTGTGAAAGCTCTTTGCGTTGCGTTCTATAGCGGCTGTGACCAGCTGTTGTGCAACGATGCTCATCGTTATCCACACGGTTATTCACAAGAGGTGGATAACCTTTGGTATTTCTGTGAATTGATCGGATAGTTGGTGCATAACCCTGGTCTCTGCTGCGGATTTGGCATCCGGCACGGTGGGGGACAGAGCCGGGCCACCTGGCATAGGATGGTTCCATGATTGATGTGCGTGCCCTGCGTGAAAACCCCGAACCCGCCCGCGCCTCCCAG
>ERZ772906.266-NODE-266-length-32809-cov-20.894700_pt1 | contig 32809 bp, 26 predicted proteins | sample MGYA00511338_ERZ772906 | MGnify/ENA primary metagenome ERZ772906 (study PRJEB29015, sample SAMEA2738076) | human oral metagenome | biome: human oral; feature: human-associated habitat; material: saliva | place: China | collected 2212 ... | reverse complement strand
GGAATCATATCCAACCGATAGATTTTGACAGATGATTTGAGCCATTTTTCCTCCTATAGATGCCTATTTGAGCGCCTCTTTTAGAACCTCGAGATTCTTTTCCATGATACCTAGGTAGGTAGCGCCGTCTTTGACATCCTTTGATGTAGTGGACTGCATTGAGTCCATAGTTAGTACCTTTTGATCTTTATTCTTAGTGTTATCTACAACTGTATTAGCAATCTTGTGATTCTTACCTTCTATAGTAAGGACATTGCCTAGTCCGAGCTCGTCGATCTTCTTAGCTAGGAAGGTGACAGTCTCAAAGCTTGCCTCTGACTCAGCTGAGCAGCCAACAAAGGCAGCGTAGTAATCTAGACCGTAGTCGTTTACGAGATATCTGAATGGGAAGCGGTCACCGAATACCAAAGTCTTGTTCTTTGCAGAAGCAACAGCATCAGCGTACTTCTTGTCTAGATCGTCTAGCTTCTTAGCATAGCTTTCGTAGTTAGCCTGGTAGGTCTTAGCATCGTCCTTATCAACCTCAGATAGAACATCAGCGATCTTCTTAGTGAAAATCTTTGCATTCTTGAGGGATAGCCAAACGTGCTCATCGTACTCGACTTCTTCCTCTTCCTTGCCGTCCTTAGCTTCCTCAGCATGCTCTTCTTCCTCTTCCTGCATGCCTTCCTTAACCTCTTCTTCCTTAGCCTTATCGCCCATTACGTCCATGAGGTTGATAACCTTAAGTTTCTTATTCTTAGCTTCCTTAAGAACATCTTCAACCCACTCGTCGGACTCGCCGCCAACATAGATGAAAACATCAGCCTCGGAAATCTTTGCGATATCAGCAGTAGATGGCTGGTAGCTGTGAAGGTCAACGCCCTTGTCTAAAAGCATGGTTACATCAGCCTTGTCAGCCTTGTCTCCTAAAATCTGCATAACCCAGTCGTACTCTGGGAAGATTGTAGTAACAATCTTGATCTTCTTATCATTTTTATCTTCGCCGGATTTGGAAGTGCCACAGCCACTAAGAGCGCAAACAGCGAGTACTGTGACAAGCATTAAAGTGATAATTTTTTTCATTATTTCCTCCATCAAAAATAACAGTAAAACGTAATAAATTGCACATCAAAGCGTGCAATCAAGGTTTGATCAATTAAGTTTTAGCACTGATTAGTTACGGCAATTTCCGCAGATACCGTAGAAAACGGTACGCATGTTATCAAAAACAAAGTTATGATCCGCAAGAAGGTGCTCCTCCAAGGAATCAAGTGCGTCACAGGTGATGTGGAAAAGCTCGCCGCACTTCTCACACTTGCAGTGATAGTGGCGTCTGTTATGAGCATGCATGTGCTCGCCTACATAGACAAAGCAGGCAGGGCTAGATGCGTCAACGATGTACTTTTCGACAAGACCCTCGTCAACCATTCTCTCAAGCTGACGGTAGACGGTAGAGGTTCCAATGCTTTTGCCGAGAGCGCTAAAGTGCCCGCAGATTTCGGCAACCGTGGTGTGCTCGCCAGCGATTGTCTCAAGATAGCTCTGAAGCTCCTTGCGCTGATTCGTATTGTATTGTCCTTTCGCTTTCATATGCAAATCTCCTTAAATTGAAAACCATTTTCATTTTATACCCATGCGGTAAGACCGTCAATATGAAATTCATTTTCAAATTGAAAAGACACGAAAAAAATTTTTGATAAAAATATATGTTTTTTTCAAACCGTAACATATGTTACCGAGTTTTGATGTAGGAGCACATATAATGGGCACATAAGGAAATCGTTTATAAATCTTTTGAGATATAGAAAAAAGGAGATCAAAATGGAAAACAAGATGTTTTGTTATCAGTGTCAGGAGACAGCCGGCGGTAAGGGCTGTACAGTTCAGGGTGTCTGTGGAAAGACTGCAGAGGTTTCAGGGCTTCAGGACGTACTAATATATGCAACAAAGGGACTTTCAGCAGTTACAACAGCACTTCGTAAGGAAGGCAAGAAGATTGCAGCAGAAGTAGATCAGATGGTTACATTCAACCTATTTGTAACAATCACAAACGCTAACTTTGATGATGAGTACATCGAGGATAGAATCGCTTTGACTCTAAAGACAAAGCAGGAGCTACTTGCACAGCTAGACGATGCATCAGTACTTCCACACGCAGCAAAGTGGTACACAGAGGATAGAGCTCAGTATGCAATCATGGCAACAGCAGCTGAGGTTGGTGTACTTGCAACAGAAAACGAGGACGTTCGTTCACTAAGAGAGCTTATCACATACGGACTAAAGGGTCTTGCAGCATACAGCAAGCACGCAAACGCACTACTTGATTCAGATCCAGAGGTAGATGCATTCATACAGGAAGCACTAGCAAAGACACTAGACGACACACTTTCAGCAGACGATCTAGTTGCCCTAACACTAGAGACAGGTAAGTACGGTGTTTCAGGCATGGCACTACTAGACAGAGCAAACACAGGAGCATACGGAAACCCAGAAATCACAGAAGTACAGATTGGCGTTAGAAAGAACCCAGCTATCTTGATTTCAGGACACGACCTACGCGACCTAGAGATGCTACTAGAGCAGACAAAGGGAACAGGCGTAGACGTTTACACACACTCAGAGATGCTACCAGCAAACTACTACCCAGCATTCAAGAAGTACGACAACCTAGCAGGTAACTACGGTAACGCTTGGTGGAAGCAGAAGGAAGAGTTCGAGAGCTTCAACGGACCTATCCTAATGACAACAAACTGCATCGTGCCACCTAAGGACAGCTACAAGGATAGACTATGGACAACAGGAGCAGCAGGCTTCCCAGGATGTAAGCACATCGATGGTAAGTACGGCGAAACAAAGGACTTCAGCGCAATCATCGAGCAGGCAAAGCAGTGCCCACCTCCAACAGAAATCGAGTCAGGAAGCATTGTCGGCGGATTCGCACACGAGCAGGTATTTGCACTAGCAGACAAGGTAGTTGACGCAGTAAAGAGCGGCGCAATCAAGAAGTTCGTAGTAATGGGCGGATGTGACGGAAGAATGAAGTCAAGAGACTACTACACAGAATTCGCAAAGGCACTAGCACCAGACACAGTAATCCTAACAGCAGGTTGTGCAAAGTATAAGTACAACAAGCTAAACCTAGGAGACATCGGTGGAATTCCAAGAGTACTAGACGCAGGACAGTGCAACGACTCATACTCACTAGCACTAATCGCACTAAAGCTAAAGGAAGTATTCGGACTAGACGACATCAACGATCTTCCAATCATATACAACATCGCATGGTATGAGCAGAAGGCAGTAATCGTACTTCTAGCGCTTCTATACCTAGGCGTAAAGAATATCCACGTTGGACCAACACTACCAGCATTCCTATCACCAAACGTGACAAAGGTTCTCGTAGACAACTTCGGAATCGCAGGAATCGGATCAGTAGAAGAGGACATGGAGCTATTCTTCGGCTAAAGCATGCAGGATGACAAATCACATATATCAAAGGAGGAGTAACGCAGTAAGCGTGCTCCTCTTTTGCTTGTGCTACTTTAGCAGTGGCTTATCAAACGCTAGAGATGAATAAATAAGCGTCTCAAAGCTAGTGCTTATGATTGTCAAAAAAATATAGCGAAAATAATTAAATAAATGTTATAATATTTACAAGATATTATATATTGAAACACTAAGGAACAAAATAGGAAACAAAAAGCAAAAATAAAGCTTATTAGGAGGAATAAATGGATAGCAACAAGAGACCAGAAAACATGGAGAGAATCACAAGCACAGCGCTAGCAGAAGCCTTCATCGAAGAGCAGCTAAAAGCCCTACGTGAGCAGATCGGGGACAGAAAAGTGCTCCTCGCACTCTCAGGCGGAGTAGACTCATCAGTAGTAGCAGCACTCCTCATCAAAGCAGTAGGAAAGCAGCTGGTGTGCGTACACGTAAATCACGGACTCCTCAGAAAAGGAGAGCCAGAGCAGGTAGTGCAGGTGTTCCGCGATGAAATGGATGCAAACCTCGTATACGTCGACGCAACAGATAGATTCCTAGATAAACTCGCAGGCATCGAAGAGCCAGAAGAAAAGAGAAAAATCATCGGAGGCGAATTCATCCGCGTATTCGAAGAAGAAGCACGCAAACTCTCCGGAATCGACTTCCTCGCACAGGGCACAATCTATCCAGACATCCTCGAAAGCGGAAACGTCAAAGCCCACCACAACGTAGGCGGACTCCCAGAAGACCTTCAGTTTGAACTCGTAGAACCAATCAAACTCCTCTTCAAAGACGAAGTAAGAGTAGTCGGAAGAGCACTCGGCCTCCCATCAGCCATGGTAGATAGACAGCCATTCCCAGGACCGGGACTAGGCGTACGCTGCACAGGCGCAATCACAAGAGATAGACTCGAAGCCGTAAGAGAATCCGATGCCATCCTCAGAGAAGAATTCGCAAAGAACGGACTCGAAGGCAAAGTGTGGCAGTACTTCACAGTCGTGCCAGACTTCAAATCCACAGGCATCAAAGAAGGATCAAGAAGCTTTGAGTGGCCAGTAATCATCAGAGCCGTAAACACAGTAGATGCAATGACAGCAACAGTAGAGAATATCCCATTCGAACTGATGCAACATATCGTAGAAAGAATCACAAGCGAAGTCAAAGGTGTAAACCGCGTACTCTATGACTTCACCCCAAAACCAAGCGGAACAATTGAGTGGGAGTAACTCGGAATAGGATTTCGGCCGAGTTACGACTACCCAGCGAGGCCGAGCGCTGCTCCGCAGAGCGATGGTCGAGCTGCTGGTAGCCCCTCAGCAAGGATCAGGAGACGAAAGCGAGTGCAGGGCATGAAGCTTGAGTCCCTGAGCTACTGCGAGTGGGAGATTGGATGTTGAACAATGACAGCCTTACGACTACACAGTGAGCCCGAGCGCTGCTGTGCGGAGCGACGGGGGAGCTGCTGGTAGCCCCTCAGCAAGGGTCAGGAGACGAAAGTGAGTGCCAGGCACGAAGCTTAAGTCCCTGAGCTACTGCGAGTGGGAGTGTATGTTTCGGGAAATGGCTAGCTTTGTGATTTTTAGACAAGCTATCAAACCCGAGCAACACATGAAGATATAGATGTGAGGTTCGGGTTTAGTTGAGTTGTAGCTGAGCTTATATGTATCTTGATTATGTTTAATATAAAATAGCTACTCAATAAATTTTTTAATTTTGTATTTAAAAACTAAAATTTAGTGATTATAGGGATAAAAGCATTGAAAAATTTAGATTTTAAAGAATATCAAGATGAAATTGAACTTGCAATTAATCAAAATTGCTGTGTTGAAATCGAATTGTACTCGATTGTGGCAAATCTCTTTAGAGAAGTAGATTATACTAGAAAGAAATGCAAAAGAATATCAGTGAGAGATGTGTCAGCAAGAAGAAAAACTGAAGAGTCAGATAAATATTATGGCGAAAGTGGATTTCCAGATTTTGTTGTACTAGAGAGATCTATAAAAACAAATCCAAATATACTTGGTTGTATTGAAATTAAAAGATATAACGTACCTATAAAAAAAGATGACACGCAAGTTGAAGGACACTTTAATTCATTTAGAAAGGTTGTATATACTAATGGACTTAAATGGATATTTATTGGATTTGATGAAATTCGTTATACAATAGATATTGGGAAAATAAATAACGAAGGAAAAATAGAATGGCATGAAAACTCATGGATAGATTTAATTAGTAAAATTAAGAGTTTAAAATGGCATTCGAATGAAAATATTGTTTAATTATTACTTATAATAAAATAGAACTTCAATGTATGATCCATAAAGATAAAATTTTTTCATTCTAGTTTGATATAATCAATACATATGCATATTAAGTTATATGAGAAATGTTTTTATTTGGGAGGATTAAAGATATGTATATAAAAAATATAAAATTAAATAATTTTAAAAGTTTTGCTGGGGAACATGAACTAGAATTATCAGATGGAGTTAATTTTTTTGTTGGAAATAATAACTGCGGCAAGACAACAATTTTCAAGGCAATTGAATTTATACAAACTGGGAAAAACAAAGAGGAGTTTATCACAAAAGGAAAGGAGAACGAAGATGTTAGTGTAGAAATAGAACTCAGGGGAGACGATATTAAAGATATAGTTAATGATGAAAGTTTAAATAAATATCAGGACTATATTATAGATAATCAGGATGGAACTTTTGGTTTGAAATTTTTAAGGAGTTCTACAAACACTTCTATTACGCAAGGAAAGAAAACTATTAACTTAGAAACAAAAAATATTAGAATATACAATCCTAATTCTAAAGAATCTGGAATAAAAAAGTATGAATATCCAACAGGCATAGATAAAGCTATAACAACTCTGTTTGATGCACAGTTTGTATATTCTGATCTAAAGAATGAAGAATATCAAGACTTTGGCAAGACTAAGGTTATAGGCAAAATAATAAATGACATAACAAAAGATTTTCAAAAAGAAATAGATGATAGTGGAAATAAAACTGTGTGGGGTGAATTCAAGGATGCACATACAAAAGCATTTGGAGATAGTGGATTACTTGGCATTTTGAAAAGCTTAGAGAGTTCCATTACAAAAATTCTAAACGAACAATATGGAGAAGCAGAGGTAAAATTTAATTTTGGGTTGCCAGAAATAGATAATTTTTTTAAAACTGGTGATGTTATTTTGTCTGATAATGGAATATCTACACCTGTTTCCCAAAATGGAACAGGTATGCAGAGAGCGTTAGCTTTAAGTTTAATTCAATTATATGCAGATATAAATAATAAATCAGAAGGAACAATAGAAAAACCAATTATGTTTTTCATTGATGAACCAGAGACATTTTTGCATCCAAAAGCCCAGAACAAGTTAATGGAAGCCTTTAATAAATTATCCAAGAAATCTCAAATTTTTATAACTACTCATTCACCATATTTATTGAAATTATTTGACAAAGACAAACATCAAATAAGTGTTTTCTACAAAGATGGTTACTGTAGTAAATTTGATAATAAAAATATGCTAGATATATTTGGCGTTTATTCTCCATCTTGGGGAGAAATTAATTATTTTGCTTTTGATGTACCTAGTGTTGAATTTCACAATGAATTATATGGTTTCTTACAAGCGATAGCAATCAATGAAGATAATAAAAACTACCATGAAAAAGAATTTGATTCCTGGCTAAACACAAAAGGCATCGAGCAGAACAAACAATATGTACGATTAACGAAAGATGGAACTCCTATAGATGAAAATAAAACGCTCCCAACCTTGATTAGAAATATTATTCATCACCCAGAGAATAACAATAATTCATATAGTATCGAGGAATTAAAGCAATCAATTGAAGAATTAATTAAAGTTATAAAAAGTATTTAATACATTAGGAGTTTTACATGGCTACTACAATCAGTGTAAGTAAAAGAAGTGTTAAAGAGTTTCTTTTGTCAGGTATAGAAAATAAATTTATAATACCCGAATATCAAAGACCATATGCGTGGACAGATGATCAAGTTCTTACTTTGTTTGAAGATTTAGTGGAGTACACAAATAATCAGAATGAATCATCATATTTTTTAGGTTGCATAGTTTCTTTTAGCAATGAAAATAAGGAGCAAGAAATAATAGATGGACAGCAACGAATAACTACTTTATTTTTGCTATTGAGAGCAATTCATAGAAAACTTCAAAAAATGAGTGATAGTAAGGAAAAGGATAATTTTATTAGACAGATTGAACCGGCAATCTGGAAGATAGATGAATTAACTAGCGTTGCGGACTACAGTTCAGCTCTTATTGAGTCAAAAGTATTGGAAGTAGAATATAATCAAATCCTAGAAAATATTTTAAAAACAGGAGAAGCTGAGGATAAAAGTAAGGATAGATATTCGTTAAATTACAATTTACTAATAAAATTATTAGATGAATATGCAAATAATGAACCTTTTAATTTCTATAGATTCACACACAATGTATTAAATAAAACAATTGTATTACCAATTGAAGCTGACACTCAAGAAACTGCATTGACAATATTTTCCACTTTAAATGATAGAGGTCTACCTTTATCAGATGCCGATATTTTTAAAGCTAAAATATATAATAAACTTAATGAAGAGAATAAAGCGAAATTTGTGGAAGAATGGAAAGAACTTACTTTGAGATCTGAGAACGCAGCTGAAAGTATTCAAAAATTGTTTTACTATTACATGTTTTATTTGAGGGCTATTGAAAATGACAAAAAGACAACTACACCTGGACTTAGAAAATATTTTGCAGAAGGTAGTTTTTCTAGACTATTTGAAGATAACCTGATGCAAAACCTAAGAGATATTTTAGAATTTTGGGAGGTTGTTAATCGCAGAGAAGAAAAAGAATCAAATTGGACAACTAATTTTTCTATATTAAGTATTTTAGATATCCTTAGCTCATATCCAAATGAATTCTGGAAATATCCGGTAATCGTTTACTATTTAAGAAATAGGACCGACGAAAAATTTGAAGAACTATTTCTGATATTTTTAAGAAAACTATTTATAAATTTATTTAAAGTGTATATAGTCTCACCAACCATAAATTCAGTCAAAACAAGTATTTTGAATTTGAATTCGTCTATTCTACATGATGAAATTCCAAATTTTGAATTTAGAAATGTAACAGAAGATGAGTTAAAAAATGGTATAAAACATTTGCATAGAAATGCTGTAAGAATGTTGTTAAAATTGCTTGCATATAATATAGAAGAACAAAAAGAATTATTACCTTATAATTGGGAAGTTGAACATATATTACCATCAAAATGGCAGCCAAGTTATTTTAACTCAAATGAGGATGAGGTAAATGAATTAATAGAGACTATAGGTAATAAGATTCCTTTTGAGAAAAGATTAAATATTATTGCTAGTAATGGATACTTTTCAAAAAAACAAGAACAGTATGCAAAATCTAATATAGCGATTGCAAATGCAATGAGTAATAGTAATATTAAAGATTGGAAATTAGAAGAAATCAGGGAACGCAACATAAGAATAATTGATGAAGTGATCGATACATTTAATTCATGGGATAGTAGCGTAAGCGATAATAATGTATTATCAAATGAGGAAATAGAGGCTATTAAGTTGATTAAAAACAAAGGTTTGGAAAAATATCTTTAGTTCAATTTAGTTGATACCATAAATTGAGGACTTGAACTGTAACTGAAGTGGTAAAAAATCTAAAAATGAATTTAAATTAAAACGAATTTCCATAACATAGCAAACGAAAAGCCTTTATCATGAACGGGTTTTAATTAAATGAACGGTAGAAAAAGAAGAGATGGAATAGTATGTAAAAGCATTGTCGTAGCATGATATAAATAATTAAAGTTTTATAATATATGCTTATTAATAATGCTAGAGGAATATTTCAAATACAAAAGTTTAAGGAATAGTATGGCTAATTTATAAATACAAAACATGATAAGCTGATTAAGCTTTCTTAGAAAATAATAGTTGCATATATAGTTCTCAATCACATAGAAGAATATAATGTGCTTATATAAAAGAATTTATAATTTTAAAAATAGTGATGTTTAAATTAACAAAATGAAGGAACATGTATTTTAACTTACGAAAGTATGTAGAACGAAAAATCTAAGCAAAATACTGTGAATTCATATTAAAATTTGGAAATATCAAATTTAAATTAGTATTATTTACGGTTTTTAGAAAATGTTAAAAACTCGTAGTAAACCTTAGAAAATCTGATTTGTAATAAAGTCTGGAGGAAAAATAAATGAATAAAAACATTTTTGAAATAGTCGAGGATGTATTAAAGACAAATTTAAAATATATTTCTGATGATGGTAAATTGCTCAAGGCGATGGTTTATAGCGATGTAATGACAATGGATAAAGAATTGTTGTGTTTACTTTTATCGAATAAAAAAATTAAAGAAAGATTTTTTAAGGATGTAAATGGAACACTTATTTTCGATAAACAAGGTTTTGCTTGGTTTATTGAGTCTAAGGAATTTTTGCCGGATTCATATACGAGATATACAAATAAAATCGGATTAACTAATGGCGGAGATTTCATCTCAAAGTCGAATGATGTGGTATTAGACTTTCCGTATAAAGATTGTGTACTTGAAGGTGGTCAGGATAAGGAAGATCAGAAGCGTAAAGAGATTTTCTACAACGAGACTATTGCAAGCGATGAGATTAGCAAAATGCTTGCTCCAAAAGTTTTTACGAACGCAAAAAGATATACGAAAGATGGAGTTGAAGAAAATATTACTTTTGATGAGAATGATAATTTGATTATCAAAGGTAATAACTTGATTGCACTTTCGAGCTTACTAAAACGATACGAGGGTAAAGTTAAGTGCATTTACATTGATCCACCTTACAATACGGGTTCAGATAGCTTTAATTATAATGATGCATTTAATCATTCCAGCTGGCTTGTCTTTATGAAAAATAGGTTAGAAATAGCTAAAAAATTATTGAGTGATACGGGATCAATATTTATACAAATAGATTCCTTTGAACAAGCGTACTTAAAGGTCATTATGGATGAATTATTTGGAAGAGAAAACTTCAGAAATGCAATAACTTGGAAGCGTAGAGGAGGTAGTGCCAATCCATCTAATCAATTAAATAATGTGGTTGAATGGATTTTATGGTACTCAAAAGACAGTGCTACTATGGAATACAAGCCTGTATTTTCTCTAAATGATGATAATACGCAGAAATATATAAAAGAAAGGTTTACTTTTGTAGATGAACATGGGAGAAAGTATATGAAGTCTCCTATCCAAAGTCCGAATTATCGAGAGAATCTAATATATGATTATAAAGGTTATAAGACACCTGCAAAAGGATATTCAATCTCAAGGGAAGTGATGGAACAATGGGATAAGGAAGGGAAATTAGCATTTCCAGATTCAAAAGATAAGAATATTAATCGTAAAATATTTTTAGATGAATATAAAGGGCAACCAATTAATTCTCTTTGGTCAGATATTTTTGTTATAAATCCCATGTCGTCAGAACGCATAGAATTCGGAGCGGGGCAAAAACCAGAAGCACTGATTGAACGAATATTTTCTATGGTTACCAATGAGGGCGATATAGTATTAGACTATCATCTTGGCTCTGGCACAACCTGTGCAGTTGCTCATAAAATGAGGCGTAGATATATAGGCGTTGAACAAATGGATTATATTGAGGATATTACAGTTGAAAGAATGAAAAAAGTTATCGATGGAGAACAAACAGGTATTTCTAAAACTGTTGATTGGCAAGGCGGAGGCTCGTTTATTTACTGCGAGCTTCTTGAAAATGCAAGTACACTCATTAAAAAGATTCCGGCAGCTTCAGAAGAGACAATATCTGAAATAAAAAATGAAATATATGCTGATGAGCGTATTGTTCCATATATCACAAGGGAAGAGTTAGAGAAAGCTGATGAAGAATTTTATTCATTGGAATTGGAAGAGAAGAAAAAAGTTCTTATCAGCTTAGTCGATAAGAATAAACTCTATGTAAATTACTCGGATATGGATGATGAAAGTTATGACATAAGTGAGTCGGATAAGGCATTCACAAAATCTTTCTATGCGGAGGTCTAATATGGCGGAACAGTTTTTATACGAAAAACTAGTTGTTGCAAAAGAATTTGGTATGAGCATTGATTTCCCTGAAATTATTAAAAGTGGACTCTCAAAGAGAATTTCTCTAAGGGAGTATCAAATTGATGCTTTTACAAATTTTGCCTTATATTTTGAAAGTGATGGATTAAGAAAAAATAAGCAAGTCCATACTCTTTTTCATATGGCGACAGGCAGCGGTAAAACTGTCATTATGGCAGGTCTGATATTGTACTTGTATACAAAGGGATATAGAAAGTTTTTATTCTTCGTAAATCAGACCAATGTTCTTGAAAAGACGATTGATAATTTCATCAATCCGCTTTCAAATAAGTATCTATTCAATGATGTTGTAGAGTACTTAGGGAAAAAGGTCAAGATAAAAAGGGTTGAAAATTTTAGCGGTAATGCTTTAGATGATGACATCGAAATATTGTTTACTACTACGCAAAAGCTTCACATGGATTTATTTGAAACGAAAGAAAATTCATTGACTTATGATGATTTTGAAAATAATAAAGTGGTTTTTATTTCTGATGAGAGCCATCATATAAATTCACTAACTAAGAAACCTACTAAAGATGAAGAAACCGCCACTAAAAGCTGGGAATATTCTGTTACTAACGCTTTATCACGAAACAGGGATAGCATTATGCTTGAATTCACAGCTACTTGCGATTTAAAAGATGCAAATGTGTTACAAAAGTATAAAGATAAAATCATCTTTAACTATCCTCTTATTTCTTTTAGAGAGAGCGGATACACAAAAGACTTTCAGAATTTTGCAACAGATACTGATTTGTGGGTAAGAACGCTTATGGCTCTCGTAATGAGTGAGTACAGGAGGTTTTTGTTTGCTGACTTAAAACTCAACATTAAGCCTGTGGTTATGCTTAAATCACAAAAAATAGATGAGTCAAAAAAGTTTTATGATGAATTTTTTAAGAAAGTAAAGGAGCTTACGAGTTACGAAATTCAGAACTTAGAATTAGTTGGAATTGAAAAATTGACGGAAGCAATAAATTATTTCAAAAAAAAGGACGATACTCTGGAACTTTTGGAGCAGTCAATTAAGACCGCATTTACTGAAAATACTTCGATAATAATGAATGGCTCTTCGGATAATAACAAGGAAAATCAGTTGTTAGTCAATTCTCTGGAAGATCTTGATAATCCGATTAGACTCATCTTTGCGGTAGATATGTTAAACGAAGGATGGGATGTACTCAACCTCTTTGATATAGTCCGTCTGTATGATACAAGACAAAGTAAATCTGGCGGAAAGATAGGAAGCTATACAATTAAAGAAGCGCAGCTTATTGGAAGAGGTGCGAGGTATTGCCCATTCGTTGTAGATGATGAGGAACTTAAATTCAAAAGAAAATTTGATGGGGATATATCAAATCCGAATCGTATTTTGGAAACAATGTACTTTCACAGTAAAAACGACTCCAGATATATATCGGAATTGAAGAACGCCCTTATAGAAACAGGATTGCAGGCACCTGATCCAATTATTTTGGAATATCGGCTTAAAGATGAGTTTAAAGACAGTGATTTCTATAAGAAAAGTTATGTATTTTCTAATAAAAGATTGCTTAAAGGACGAGATGAAGTGCATTCTCTTGAACCGAGTATGAGAACGAAAACATATTACTACACAGCTCTTTTCGGCAAAGGTAATATTATAAATCTTATAGGCGATGACAATGCAAATACAAGTAGCATTAAAACAAATCTGAAGAGCATTAAATTAAAGGATATAGATTATAATATCTTGCTTGGGGCTATAGAATGCTTTGAGGAGCTTCGTTTTGACATACTTAAAGAGAAATATCCATCTCTAAAATCAATGAGGGAGTTTTTAACTTCAGATGAGTTTCTCGGAAACTCTAATGTGGAAATAACTTATTCTCAAGATGAGGTTAATGGAAAGATTTTATTTTCAGCTGTGAAACACGCCTTAGTAAAAGTTGCATCGCATGTTATGGCTATCAAGCCTGAATATGTAGGGTCTAAAGAATTTGAACCTAAGCAGCTTAAAGTGATTTTGAAAGACAAGAAAATCAGCTTAGGGTCAATTGAAGGAAACGGTGGAAAAGGAAATTCTCAAAACAACTGTTCAAATGAAGAATACAGATTAGACTTAACGAATGAGAGTTGGTATGTATTTAATGACAACTATGGAACGAGCGAAGAAAAGCTTTTTGTAAAGTATTTCAAAACCAATATAGAGCCAAAGCTGAAGGAAAAGAATTTAGAATACTATGTTGTTAGGAATGAAAGAATTCCTGAATTGGCTATATATTCTTTTGAAGCTGGAGAGCGATTTGAACCTGACTTTTTGCTATTTGTAAGAAAGCAAAGAAGCGGAGGTAGTCTCACTTATCAGGGATATGTTGAGCCTAAAGGCAATCAACTCTTGGAAAATGATGCTTGGAAAGAAGCCTTTTCAATGCAGATTGAAAAAGAGCATTCAGTTACAGGCTTATTTGCAGATGATTATAAAATAATTGGATTTCCATTTTTTAATAATGATAACAGGATGGAGGAATTTGAGAAAGCGATTAACACATGGGTGGAGACGGTGTAATTTATGGGAAAAGAAAAAAATAAGTTTAATGCTCTTACTCCGGAAGTGCTGACTGAAAACAAGCAGATATATACAGAAGCACTTGACTATGCTTTTGGTAATAGCGATATAAAAAATATCGCTATTACTGGTGTATATGGTGCAGGTAAAAGTACCGTATGGAACACTTATGTTCATAAAAAGGGACTAAGCAATGTCATTACTGTTTCTTTGGGCAAATATAAAAATAATATTAATGATGACGATCGTCTAAAAGAAGTATCGATGACTAAGCTTGCCACTTCAGAAACTGATGGTGCTAAAGATAAGCTCAGAAATGAAAATCAAAGAACAGCGAATATAGATAATGACAATAGAGTGGAGAGACAGATTATTAATCAGATACTATCTCAGATAGAATCAAAGAAAATACCACTTAGTAAATATGGTTTTAAATCAAATAAAAGCATTCAGAATATATGCTTACAGTCATTGGCGTTTCTTTCAATAATATGTTCAATACTTCTTTGGATAACGAGAGATACTTTTTCACCTTTTGTTAATGAGTTGCATAAAAATTTCGATGGGAAATCTTTAATATTTTTATGTTCACTATTGTTGTTTGTGCCATTGTTTTATTATTTGTATATATTCTATAGAGGGAATAAGTTTAGAATTTCTAAAATAACATTCAAAGGTGCGGAAGCAAATGTAAATGATGATAAGAGTGATGAGTCAGTATTAGATAGAGATATAAAGGAGTTAGTTTATTTACTAAAAAGCTCTGGTACAAAAATCGTTGTTTTTGAAGATCTAGATAGATATAACAACACATCTATTTATACGAAGTTGCGAGAACTAAATTTTCTCCTAAATCACTATGTAAAAATAAGTGGAGATAAGAAGCCTGTGCGGTTTATATACATGCTCAAAGATAGCCTATTTTTCTCTAAAAACAGAACTAAATTCTTTGACTTTATTCTACCTATTGTTCCTATTGTGGATTCAAATACATCAGAAAATGAGCTTATTGAACTTTTTAAAGCTGTTGAAAATGCACCAAATAGGAGCGTATTAACAGATATCTCTTTATATGTAGATGATATGAGACTTCTTAAAAATATAGTTAATGAATATATTGTGTATTCTAAAATTATACCATTAGGACAGATTGATTTGGAGAGCAACAAGCTATTTGCTCTAATAACTTTAAAGAATATATTCCCAAATGAATTCGATCTTTTGCAAGAAGATAAAGGATTTGTAAGAACTGTATTTGATAAATTAGAAGCTAATAAGAAAAAAGTTGTTAACAATCTTAATCAGAAATTGATAAAAATTGATGATAATCTTGAATTTATTAGGGATAGAGTTGCGAATGATAAATTCAAAGCAATGGCATTGATGATTCAATCGGATGTCGGTCATTATTATCAGGAAACAAGAACTTGGGCTGAGTATCTAAAAGAATGGAGTAAAAAGCCAGATGAGCAGGCTTATATTAATTATTCTGGGAGCAGTTCATCTTTTTCATATAATGAATTTATCAATAGGTTTATTTTGAACACTGATGAAAAAAAGGTATTCGTTGAACACTTTCCAGAAAACTTTTCGCTGGAAGTAAATAAACTTAATTCGGATAGAGAAAAAATAAAAAAACAAATCAAAGATATTGATATATATAGTTATAAAGAAATAATTTCTAAATTAACCGCTGAACAAAGGGATGAATTATTCTCAATAGCTGGATTTGACATTTTAGAAAGTCACTATTTCCCTTTAATTAGATTTTTGATAGTAGATGGATTGTTGGATGAAACGTACTGGTACTATAAAGGCAATTTCAATGTAGATACATCAAATATATTGAAGCGAAATGACACAATATATATGAAAGGATTAAAGGAAGGAAAATCACTGGATATTTTTTTAGATGTTGAAACACCTAATGAGATAATAAAACGATTAAAATTATCTGATTTTAATCGTTTCAATATATTGAATAAAAAAGTACTAAAGTCTTGTTTAGAGCAAAACCGAACTGAAAATGTAGTGGCTATTGCCGATTCTGTTGATGCAAATGCAAGCTATAAGGACTTACTAAAAATTTTAGACGAATTTGGCTTGGATATGGTAAAAAGCTATTCCAATATACTATTAGAAAATAATGTGGATAGACTTGTCAATACTTTAGGATGCTGCGAGGATGAAAACATTGAAACTTTCAAAAACATATTGATTTCAGTTGCAACAAGTAAAACTATAGCTTTAGATAAGATGGTTCTATTTAAGGAATATATAGAACAAAATGAGAACATAATTTCTTTAATACCCGAGGAGCAATTTGATGTTTTCATTGATAATATTCGTTCTGCGGACATCAAATTTGAAGATGTGTCAGAATCAAATTGTGATAAAGCAAGATTGGTAGCTGTTGAGCAGATTCAGGCGTATAAGCTAAATGTTGGGAATCTGATATTTATAACTGAAGCAATATTGGAAAAGACGATAAGTTATGGAAGTTTACTGAATGAGATTTATAAATCTTTGCAATTATTGTCGAGCAAAGAATATATAGAGGATAAATTTTCGAGTATTGTATCTAACTATATAGATGAAAATAAGAGTGAAAAAAACTATGCCAACAACGAAGAGATACTGCTTAAAATTCTTAATTCCGACATTTCTGATGAACATAAATTTGAGTATGTAGAGAAGAACGAAACAGTGATTTCAAAGTTAGATAATCTACAGAACAGCTCTGTAACCACAAAAATACTGGATTGCTTATTGCGTAAAAATAAGGTTGAGTTTTGCTCAGATAACATAGCTGCATATTGGAATATGGTTGAAGAATACAGTAATGATTTCATTGAATATCTTGATAACAACTTGGATGAAAACAACTATGAAGACACACTAAGAAATAATGTATCGATTTGTAATACCTTTATAAATAGTCCGTTGATAAGTGATAAAATTTTTATATTTGTCATAAATTATGCAGATGAGGCAATAAGTGATATCAATCCTAAACTTCAACAGGATAGAGCTAATATTTTAATTCGCCGGAGATTGATTGAAGTTACGGAAAAGAATATAGAAGTGTTATGGAATAACTCATATAATGCGGAATTGACTTTGTTGGCAAATTGTGATGAAGAGGTAGAAGACATCGTTATTAATACGCTATTAAAGCATGAACTTTCCGACGATTTAATATATAGTTTAGTTAATAGTGGACTTTCAGATGAAAATTCTTTAAATTTAATAAATTTAATAAAGGACAGCGTTTTAGTAGAAAGGATAAATCCAACTAAAAAATCTATCATAGAAGCTATTATAAAGGGATATTTATCTTCGGTAAATATTAACTATATATGCAAGTCCTTTAAGACATTTGAGTTGAAAGATGAATTTATAGAGTCATTAGATGATGAAGATAAATTGGAGGAATTGGAAGACGAAAATCTTAATGAAGATTTTATGAAATATATCTTAAAATCATCAAACATAAAAACAGATACGAAGGTATCATTTATTGAAACAAAGATAAATAATCATTCTGATATAAATACTTTGAAACAGTATATATCTTTAGTTTTGGAAATTGCCGATTTATCAAGGGTTTGGAATAGGGGACATCCGTTATTAGATAATGCGTATAAAAAGAGAGTCGGGCAAGTATTAATAAAATCAGGTTATGTTAGACCCCGTAAAGATAAGAAGGGTAAACGAATTATGCTCCCAAAATGATTTAGAAACACTACTTTAGATATGTATCTATCGTAGAAAGAGAGGTAGTTTTTTCAACATTTCTATCTATTTCCATATATATTCCGAGCGTGTGGGTGCCAATAAAATCAAGCGCACTTCAAGCTCAAATGCTGAGCGTATGACAAAAAGTCTGTGAATTAAAGAATAAATTAGCCTCCTGTGGTAGTATAAAAACACCATAGGAGGAATTTTTTATTGCAAGGAAGAAAGATATCTACAAAATTAAACCCCTCAATGATAATAAGAGGAATATTAACCAATCCCTTATTGCAGAATATGACATTGAGACAGCAGAAGACATTCAGGAAGTACTCAAGGACTTACTAGGCGGAACGATAAAGTCCATGATGGAAGCAGAAATGGAAGATCATCTTGGCTACGAGCCATATGAACGCTGCGAGAAAGATAACTACAGAAACGGAACTACGAGAAAGAGCGTTAGAAGTAGGTATGGAGAATTTGAACTAGAAGTGCCGCAAGATAGAAACAGCTCTTTTGAGCCACAGGTGGTGCAAAAGAGACAAAAGGATATCTCGGAAGTAGAACAAAAGATAATCTACATGTACGTAAGAGGTCTTACAACGAGACAGATATCTGAACAGATAGAAGATATCTATGGCTTTGAGTGCAGTGAAAGCTTCATCTCCAATGTTACGGATAAGATTTTGCAAGATATAGATGATTGGCAAAAGAGACCTCTTGATAGCGTATACCCAATAGTCTTCATAGATGTAGTTCATTTCTCTGTGCGTGAAGACCATGTAATTAAGAAACTTGCAGCATATGTAATGCTTGGGATAAATGCAGATGGGAAGAAAGAAGTAATATCTCTGCAGATAGGTGAAAACGAGAGCAGCAAATATTGGCGTGGGGTTCTGAATGAATTAAAGAATCGCGGTGTGAAAGATATTATGGTCATTTGCGCAGATGGATTAACAGGGATAAAAGAAGCGATATCTACAGCATATCCAGAAGCAGAATACCAAAGATGCATCGTGCATATGGTAAGAAATACATTAAATATGTAAACTACAAAGATATGAAATTGTTTGCAAGTGACTTAAAACCATCTACCATGCACCTGATGAGAAAACAGCATATGAGAACATGCATGAAGTTACTGAAAAATGAAATAGTAAATATCCTAATTCTATGAAGCGCTGGGAAGATAACTGGGATGCAATAACGCCAATATTTAAGTTCTCGCAAGATGTACGCAAGGTGATATACACCACAAATGCATACAGCACATACAAGAAGCTAAATAGGCAGAGAAGTGTATTTCCAAGCGATACAGCATTGCTAAAAGCTCTATATCTATTTACGATGCAAGCTACGAAGAAATGGCATCTCCCAATAAGGAACTGGGCAAAGGTATATGGCGAATTCTGCATAATGTACCCAGGCAGAATACCGGAAACAAATTAACATATATATAATTCAAGAGAAGCCAGCCCAAATAGCTTGGGTTCTCTTGACCTGCGTAAGCAAATTTAGTATATTGACCTAAAGGCGTATTCCTTGCAAATAGCTGGATACATTCACTAATCTACCACAGAAGGCTAATTTACAGAAAAATTTTCACACACTCGTTTTGTATCCAAATAATAATTTAGTCTTCAATTATCTTAATACTTATAGTTACTTATACTCTGTATTCTATTAAGTCTTTGCATATAAGTAAAAGAGGTTCAGTCATTCTCTCTAACTCTCCGAAATTCATGTTTTTTATTATAAAATTTGATGGCATTTTTTCTCCATGAAAATATTTACATCTTAGAAAATAGCAGTATTTTAAGATTATAAATCTAACTAAGTCAGAGTCCTTTTTACATGGTGTAGCAAGCTTAATTGAATAATAAGATAAAATTTCATCGAGTTTATTTATCGACTTCAAATCTTGTGTTTTACATTTTATCTTCTCTTGTAAAATACGTATAACTCTACTGTCATCAAAACTTTTAAGAAAATCAATGAGACCTTTAGTGCTGCCTTTAGGATAATTATTACAAATCATACTGTTAATTCTACATTTAGATATATAATCATCTGTACAAGTATCCATAAAAGATAAAATATTTGTATATACTGAGCTATTACTTTCAATATCTACTCGCAATGCTTTTAACATTTCAAAATCAGTTTTTTTGCCAAAAATACTTCTTATCAGTACGTTGAAACATTTCCATGTATAATCGAACAATAAATCTTTATTATTGAAGCCCATTGTCAAATTCATCAATGCGTTAGCTATATGATCAGATACTGTTTTGGCCTCGAATAATTTATCGCAATTAATATCCAATAATCTTGGTGCTGAAAAAACTTGGCTAATATCTGTTTTATTATATCTAATTAATTCTTTATTATTTTGGTCAACAACAATAGAATTGATTTCGAATTCTCCATAACTGAAATAAGTATATAAGAGTGCTTTTGTCATGCTCAAATAAAAAGTACTATTTACTGTTTCTAAAATATCCATATTATATGAATTCTTAGTGCGGCTTCCAGATATTGTAATCATATTTTTGTTGATGGATACAGAATCGTAGTACTCGAAATCTTTTTTTAAATGACAAAAATAAGGAACCTTTTTATTTATATCTTCGATTTCTTTGTCTAAAGTAGTAACTATATTGATTTTAAATTCCATAAAATGAACCTCGCTTACAAATATATTTTATTGTGACTCATTTATTTATCATATTCAGTGAATTTCTTGTGATTAATTTAACAATAAATAAAATAGAGTTGGCGGAATAATTCAAAGCAATATTGTGCTATAATTTTTAGATATATATAAATTAACAAATACATCTTAATTTACGTTATATTTTATCATTTAAATTACTTGATTACAACTGTAAATCATATGAGATGATAGATAGGCATGTTTTGCATGTATACAACATATTTGTTCAAGCATATTTATTTTGGCTGGTATTATCTAATTTATGTAACCTGAATTTACAATCTAAGTGCAACAACTAAATAATGCCCCATAGTCTGGTACAATGGTGTTTGTCAAGCATCCAAATACCAGGAGGTACTATGAGCTATTACAAACATATTACACCAGAGGAGCGTAAAAAGATACCACTTATCCATTCACAGAATTGGACAATTACATATATTGCTAACAGTATTGGCAGAGATAAGTCAACAATCTTTCGTGAGTTATCTCGTAATACTGTGGATAGTAAGTATTCTATCATATCGGCTCAAGCTGCATATGAGGTTCACAGAAAGAGCTACCGTCCTAAGCATAAACTCTCGAATCCAATAATTTTTAAATATGTTCAAGAAAAGTATCTTAAGCATCAATGGTCATCGAAACAGATATCAAAGAGACTAAAACTGGAATATGCGAGTTTTAGCATTAGTTATTCGACAATTTATAGAGCTACCTATGCAAGAATTTTTGACACAAGAGCCGAACGTAAATCGAAGGAAAATCGAGGTTCGATACGGAAAGTTAGACATAGAGGGAAAATGCGTGATACTAAGGAACACACTGGAAAACGTGGCAAAATAGTTATTAGCAACATTTCTCAGAGTGACCTGTCGAGGCGGATAGTCGTTCACATATTGGTGATTGGGAAGGTGATACTGTTGCCGGAAAGAAAAATGGTCCTTGTCTAGTTACACTCGCAGATCGAAAAAGTCGATTTTTTCTATGTATTAAGGCAGAAAAGAAAAATGTAGCTCTTGTGAGTGATGTTATGATTAAATGCCTCAAAGAGCAGCCATTATTCTCCATTACTCCAGATTGTGGGAAGTAATTCGCAAAGCATACAGAAATCTCGGTAGCTTTAAACAATGTACAGTTTTACTTTCCACAGCCACATCAGCCATAGCAACGTGGAACAAACGAAAATACTAATGGTTTAATTCGCGAATACTTCCCGAAGGGAACCGATCTTCCAAAGTACAGCGATGAATATATACAAAGCAAAGTGAATGAATTAAACAGACGACCTCAAAAATGCTTAGGCTACCTAACTCCTTATGAGATTTATTATTCAACTGTGTTGCACTTGACTTGACAATTTAAGCTTCATAATTTCATCCAGAAGCAAGTATGATGAATTGAATTCAGAGAATGCAAAAGGATTAGGTTCCATGGAAATCCTGCCACAGCATTTACAGAGATATCAATTGGCATTATATTTGATGTATCCGTCGGTATCTCTCAAAACAGGGTGATAGATTGTTTTCATTCTGTGTCCATAGCCGATAGTTTCACAACGGCAATATGGACAGGAAAAAAGTTTCCTTTTAAGCTGCACATTGTAGTAAGTTTTACCATTTTCTGTAGAAACAAAGAAAAATTCCAGATCAGAATCTCGGATATTGAGAAAAGTTGTGATAAACTCAGTATTAGGAATCATAGTGTTCCTCCCTTCGTAATTAGAGTATTGTGCTTAAATACATTATATGCGAAGGGTTATTTTTTTTACCAACCTGATATTTTAGAGTCCACCAACCTCAAAGAAAAAACGGGTTGTATTTACCAACCCGATAATTTAGATAGTACCAACCCCAACCCAATATTTTAGAGCGCCACAAAAAGTGATTAAGCCAAAGGCAATCAACTGTAATTACTCAGCTGGTCGCTTTTGTTTTGCTCATTATTCCAAAGACGGTGATGCAATTTAAGGAATATGAGAAATTAGATAAAACAATAGCCGAGGCAGAACGCACAAAAGGACAAATCAAGTATTATGAAGATAAGGTGAAATATTAGAACACAAGATCCCGAAGCTGACCAGGAAGGAAAGAGCTCATCGGCTCTGTACTCGTGGAGCAATGCTTGAAAAATATCTTCAAGAATCGGATCTGCTGACAGATGAAGAGGTTCAGGAGTTTTGCCAAGAATCTTTTCTCTGAGCGGAATAGAGAGAACTTTAGAAGTCTTTTTGGATATGGCAAGATGAAGAATACTGGAAGAAAATCACTAAATTTATTTAGTGCGCAATTATACACCAGTAAAACAGGTGTCATTGCGTTCTTCGAAGAGTCCTTGACGGACGGCGGATGAAATCATAGGCAGTCATAAAAGAACTGCCCCGCTTTCAAACAAAGAGGAACTGCGTTCCCCTTTCGCCACTTAGGTGGCTATCCCCTTGCAGATTTTTTGTCAAATATGTAAAATTTTGAAAAAGGGTATTGCATTAACAGCAGAACATGTTATAATAGCATTAACAGCAGAACATGTTATAATGGCATTAACAGCAGAACATGTTATAATGGCATTAACAGCAGACAATATATATATATTAAAGGAGGAATACAAATGCCAACAATTAGATTTGATTTGAATGAAGAGTACAAAGCAAAACTTGAAAATGCAGCTAACGAAATGCATATGAAGCTTCAGGATTATATCCGCTACAAGCTGTTTGGCGTGAAAACTATTTTTACTGTAGATGAAGCTGTCAAGAGAATCCAAAATGGTGGATTTGATGATACTGCGAAATATCCTGATGGATTTACATTGCCGGATGTTTATGGTACTGAATGGACGATTGAACGTGGTCTGGCAGGAGTTTTTGGGAAAACATTTTTTAATTATGTAACACAAGAGAATACACATCTTGGAATTAAGTTCAAAGACATGGGGAAGAATGGTAGACTTGCACACTACACATTTCATAGAGACTAATAAATTAACTCTAAACCACTTTGCTAAATTTGATATGTACCCCCTTTACTGGACACCCAGTAAGGAGGGTATTTTTATGCGTTACAGTCATGAGTATAAGTTAGAGTGTATCGAGCTATATAGATAGGGAATATGGCCTGAAACACCAGAAGGAATAATAACAAATTTTCGCAAAATGATTCGATACTGGGTTCGTATCGAAGAACAAAATGAACCAGCTGAGTAATTACAGTTGATCGCCTTTGGTTTAATCACTTTTTGTTTCCATACTATTTTATAAGTTACTCTAAATTATTGTGTGGGTGCCAACGAAATTAAGAGCACTTCAAGCTCAAATGCCTGAAGTGCTTTTTGAATGCTTACTCTCTAATTTTCTTGTATGTACCTCTTTTTCTTTTAGGAACACTATCACTGTGCAGGCTATCGTTTAGTGCATATTGAACATCTCGTGAAAGGGAATAGATAACTCTCTTTCTAAAGCGTGTAAAATTGCTAATTCCTCTCGATACTGATAGGTAAGTACGCAGTTTTCCGTTAACATTTTCAGTGAATGAGTTAGATAGTTTTCTGTCATCATACGGTCTAAGATATGAGTTTAGGACTTCCTCTTTCCAGTTAATGAGTATCTCTGTAAACTCATTAAATTGCGTAATTCCGGATGTTTTAAAGGCTTTAAGCATATCATCATAAAGGTCGGTAGCTTCATCATATGAACAGTCTTTATTCATATTTCGATAAAGTTCTTTAAGGCTATATGCCTTAGATAATTCAAGAAAAATCTTGAATGTCATTTCTCTTAAATCTCTCCTGTTATGGAGGGATTTTTTGCACCCACACGATAATTTAAAGTCCCAAAATAAAAAAAATAGGGTAGCACGAGCCCCAACCTTAAAGGGTCAGGGGACTACCCTATTCTTTATATATATGTAATTTATCATATAACAAACATAATGTCAATAAAAGAAACCTAAACATTAAAGGGAGTGAAATTTAAAAAGAGAAGAATATTGTAAAGAGTTATTAGATGGGATTAATTTAGTAATATAGGAAAATCAAAACGCCTGTGATATATAGCATATTTTCTAAACACAGGATTTAAATTATAAAACCTTCCATTAAACGGGAAGGTTTTTATGCTATAATCTCCCTAAGGACACCACCACTAAACACCAAATAATAGATAAACGAATTTTGTAGAACAATGGAGCCATTATGCCCCCAAACGCTACACCAAAAACAAATGCAATTTCGCCACAGCACGCAGCGCCCAAATCCAAACCCACCGCGCCAAGCCAAAAACAACTAAAACCCTACCAAATCCTAAGTGGAGCGCAGCTAAAATACATCGCATTTATCTCAATGCTGATAGACCACACAAATAACGCACTAATCACGCCTATGCTAAACGGCAAAGGCGCGCTGCTATACATATCGAACGCATTTTCCATAATCGGAAGAATCGCCTTCCCAATCTTCATGTTTTTCCTTATCGAAGGCTTCTTCAAAACACGAAATCGCAAGAAATACCTCGCAAGCCTTTTGATCTTCGGACTTATCTCCGAAGTCCCATTTGATATGTTCGTCTCGAGGACATTCTTTGAACCAAACTGGAACAACATGATGTTCACGCTAGCCCTGTGCCTAGGCGTAATCTGGTTAATCGACAGCCTAAGAGCGAAACTAAAAAGCACGCTGCTTTGGTTCATAACAAGCCTGCCAATTCTAGGAATTTCATGCTTCATAGCAGCCCAGCTAAGCCTAGACTACGACTATCACGCCATACTCGTCGCATACATATTCTATATCTTCCGCAAAAAGCCAATCATCGGAGCAGGACTCGGATACATCTCAATCATCAAAGAACTCTGGTCCATACTAGGCTTCGGACTGACACTGACATATAATGGGGAGAGGGGAAGGCAGTACAAATGGCTAAACTACGCATTCTACCCAGTACACCTACTGATACTAGGAATCCTAAGGTTCTACCTGAACATCTAATCAAAACAAAACGCCTGCCAAGGAAAAAGCTAAGGCATCACACGCATACAAGGAGAGACCAATGAAAAGCATCGGAGCAGAAACACTAAAAACCATAGCAAAGGGCATGAACGCCGGATACATCTACGTTGATAAGGATGGAATCATCGGCGATTTTAGCGAGCTCGCCAAGGAAATTCTCGGCATCAAAACCCTCGGACACCAAAAGCACGACGCAGGCCAAATCGAGCCAGGCGACATAGTAATATTTGCAGATAACGACCTCGGAAACGACGATATGATGAGGGCATCTGACCTTGAGTGCCTAAATATAAAGGACAAGGACATAAACCAAGGCGATATAGTGCTAGCCATAGGGCGTTACAAGGACAAGACAACAAAGCCTGTCTACAAGACCTTCGGCGCCTACGTTCCAGAGCCACTAATCACCCTCCAAACAAAGCTAGATAGCCTTGAAATCTCAGTATCCCTAGACTGCGAAAGCAGAAACATCAAAATCACAGTCGAAGGAGAATCATACTGCATGGATTACCTCGAAAGCGTAGGACACCTAGTAGTTCTAGATGGCAAAACCAAGGAAGTCAAATTCTTTCAGGCCAAGGGCTACGGCTATAGAGGAGAAGAAGCAGGAGAACTCTTAAGAGGAAAGCGCTACCAAGAAAAGAACCTAAATGACGAAAACAGCGAGCTTGTTCCAACGGTTGGCATGAGTGCAAGACGCGTGCTAAGGGGAGAAGAATTCCAAGAAGACCTAGAAACACTCCTAAACTCAGAAGACGGAGCCGAAATCCAAAAGGTACTCGAAATATATAGACGCTGGATGCTTGTCAAGATGATACGCATAAAGAAGGGCACAAAAGACGACGGCGTATACATCTTCATACGCGATAGAGAGCTTGTCCAAAAGGCAGCAAAAGCAGGCGCAGTCCTAAAAGAAAAGATTGAAAACGCATCAAGACTCACAGCATATAGAGACGAAATGCGGGAGATAGAATTCCTTAAGAACATAGTAGGAAACTCCATCAAAATGCAAAAGGTCAAGCAGCTAGCCTACAAGGCAGCAAACACAAGATTCAACGTAATCATCACAGGAGAGTCAGGTACAGGTAAAACCAAGCTAGCACGCGAGATTCACAGCATAAAGGGCGAAAACACACCATTTGTAACAGTAGCTTGCAACGCCATCGCCCCAAGCCTCATAGAATCAGAACTCTTCGGCTATGTTCCAGGCGCATTTACGGGCGCAGACTCCAAGGGCAAAAAAGGCTTTTTCGAGGAGGCAAACGGCGGAACAATATTCCTAGATGAGATAGGAGAAATCCCGCCAGAAATGCAAATAAAGCTGCTCAACGTGCTTCAGGATAAGAGAATATATCGCGTCGGCTCAACCAAGCCAATAGACATCGATGTTAGAGTAATCACAGCCTCAAATAGAGACCTCGAAGAAGAAGTAAAGAAGGGAAGTTTCAGGCAGGATCTGTACTACAGAATAAATGTTTTCCCAATCGCTCTGCCACCACTACGCGAGCGAAAGAAAGACCTCAGCCTCCTTGCAGAATCCATACTCAAAAATCTTCTATCAGCCTACGGCATGGACGAAAAGAAATTCTCGCATGAAGCAATGGACCTCATCACAGCCTACGACTGGCCAGGAAACGTCAGAGAGCTCGAAAACATAATTGAAAGAGCCATAACCCTCTGCGACGGAACAAATATCTACGCAGAGCATCTCATGATAACAAAGCCAGAAGCACAAGGCATATCCCTCAAAGCCCGCGTTGAAGCAGGTGAGAAGAAGATAATTGAGGAAGTCCTCATAAAGAATAACGGAAACCGAAAGAAAGCCATGCAGGAGCTAGAGCTATCAAAATCAGTCTTCTACGACAAAATAAAGCGCTACGGCATAGAGCTCGAATAAAAGCTGGCACGATTTATGCTTTAACTATCAAAGGAAATAAAAGCAGAAAAGGCGCAATATGAAATTTTGGAAAATGAACGGAACAGGCAATGATTTTCTAATCATAGATAACAGCCTACTAAAAATCAAGCAAAAGGATCTTCCATTCCTAGCTAAAATCCTCTGCGAAAGGCATCACAGCATTGGAGCAGATGGCCTCATGATCGCCGAAAACGCAAGCGAGGGCTCAGGTGCAGACCTAAAAATGCTCTTTTTCAATAACGACGGTTCAACTAGCGAAATGTGTGGAAATGGAGCAAGGTGTATCTGTCGCTATGACTACGAAAATGGCTTCGCAGGCGAAGAGCAAAGGATAGAAACTGAAGCCGGAATAGTCATAGGAAGACGCATAAACGAAAGCGAATACGAAATTAGGCTAAATACACCCTGTAATATCAGGCTAGACGAGCAGATAGAGTGCGAAGGCGAAATCCTAAACTGCTCCTACATAGAGCTTGGAAACCCAGGAATTCCGCACCTAGTTGTAGAAATAAAGGGTTTAAAAAGCTTTGATGAAGGTAAGCTATATCGCATTGGAGCATATCTAAGAAGTCACAAAAACTACCCAAAGGGAGCAAATGTCAACTTCTACGAGAAGCTCGCAGATGACCACTACTACGAGAGAACCTTCGAAAGAGGAGTAGAGGGCTTCACCCTAGCCTGTGGCACAGGAACTGGCTCGCTCGTCAGCATCCTAAGGCTAAAAGGCGAAAGCAATGGAAAAGACATCAAAGTAGACATGCAAGGCGGAAGACTAATCGTAAATGCAGATAAAAAGGATGGCAAAATAGAAAACCTTTACCTAAGAGGAGGGACAAATGTAGTCTGTAAAGGCGAGGTAACAGATGAAAACATCAAAGACCTAGTAAGCACATGTGAAATATAGCAGTCCAAAAAACAGGACTCCCAGAACGAAAAACTAGACAAGGCGCGCATATTAATGCTATAAATTCCAAAAGCTATGGTATAATTTACGAAGAAATTAGATAGAATCTAAAAATGAGAGGATAAACAATGATCTGCGAAAACATTTCGGTTTCAAAGGATGGCAAACACCTACTGTTTGCAGGACAGGACACAGTTGAACTAGCAAAGAAATACGGCACACCAGTCTATCTCCTAGACGAGGATAGAATAAGGGAAAAGTGCAGAATATATAAGGCTGCCTTCCAAAAGCACTTTGGCGAAAAGGCAGTACCGCTCTACGCATCAAAGGCAAACTGCTTCAAGCGCATGTACGAGATTATGAGAGAAGAGGAGATGGGCATAGACGTGGTTTCCTCTGGCGAAATCTACACAGCGCTCCAAGCAGGTTTTGATCTATCAAAAGCCTACTTCCACTCAAACAACAAAACAGACAAAGACATAAGCTACGCCATGGAACACGGCATCGGCTACTTTGTCGCAGATAATGTAGAGGAAGTAATCGCAGTAGAAAAGGAAGCAGAGCGCAGAGGCCTAAAGCAAAAGATACTCCTAAGGCTAACACCAGGAATCGACCCACACACCTACGAAGCAATTTCCACAGGTAAGGTTGACTCCAAGTTCGGAAGTCCAATAGAAACAGGCCAGGCTGAAGAAATCACCGCCTTCACCCTCAAGCAGCCACACATAGAGCTGATGGGATTCCATTGTCATGTGGGCTCACAGGTATTTGAAGAGGATGTATTTGAGCGTGCAGCAGTCGTAATGCTAAAGTTCGTAGCGGAGATGAAGGAAAAGTACGGCTTCATCACACCAGAGCTCGACCTCGGCGGAGGCTACGGTGTAAGATATGTAGACACCGACCCTTACCTTGACATAGAAACTAAGGTAGGCCAAGTAGCAGAAGCAGTCAAAAAGGCTTGCAAAGACTTCGGAATTGAAATGCCAGAAATCCACATGGAGCCGGGCAGATCCATAGTCGCAGACGCAGGCATGGTGCTCTACACAGTAGGTACAGTAAAGAAAATCCCAGGCTACAAGAACTACGTTTCCATAGACGGTGGAATGACCGACTCCCCAAGATATGCACTCTACAAAGCAGACTACACCTGCCTTCTCGCAAACAAGATGGACGAAGCAAATGACTTCAAAGCCTCAGTAGTAGGCCGTCTCTGCGAGTCAGGTGACATCATACAGGAGGACGTAATGCTTCCAGCATCAGTAGGTCGCTACGACACACTAGCCCTATGCACAGCAGGAGCATATCACTACTCCATGGCATCGCACTATAACAGGCTGCCAAAGCCACCAGTAATCATGCTCAAAGGCGGAAACGAAAGCTACGTAGCAGTCAAAGGTGAAACCTTCGAGGACGTCCTAAGAAACGACGTATAAAAGGACACAGAAGACTTTTTGTATATAAAGGAGTATACAGGATGGTAGTTCTTTCAGATTGTATAGAATGTGAACACTTCTGCGACGATGGAAATCCACACACATGTTGTTGTAAGGCATACCCTGATGGCATTCCTCGAAAATGGTATCTTGAAGGAAGACCTAGGGAAGTAAAACAATGTAATAATGGAATCGGTTTTAAACCAGAATGTAACGAGGATTTAGACATGGCAGAAACAATAAATCCCCCAAAACTAGGCAAACTGGAATACCTAGAAGGCCCAGAGAAAATCCACTGCTGGCACGGCGAGCTAGAAGGAAGCGAGCTAGGCTTTGACATAATCCTAGAGACATCAAAACTAGACCAAGCAGACGAAGACTTCATAGCTAAGATTATCCAAAACTGGAAAGCTTACGAAACAAAAGCCATAGAAGACATTCGTGAAAAGCTGACTTCAGCTCCTGAACTTTTCGGCTTATCAAAAGATGACGCAAATCGCTTATCAAAACAAAAGGAAGCAGTTTTCACCTGCCCACAGTTTACATTTTATGAAAATCAGGAGTGGGCTATTATCTTCCTCGAAAACGACCTAGGCATAGGTGAACCATTTGGCATATCAGTTAACTATGATGGGGAAGTGCTAACAGGGGTCTATGATTTGGCAGATTCAGAGGAGATAGATTGGTAAGTATTAAATAGATTGAAATAAGCTGCCTAGAAAATATAGAGAATATGGCAGGGTACATTTGTAAGGAACTGTAGAAATGAAAAAAAGAGAGAAGAAAAAAGAAGAGGACATTCGCAATTCATCATATTTCTTAGACGATAGCATGATGCCGAGTGCAGAGGAATCAAAAAGGTTTACTTTTCCTGAAGAAGTCGAAAAAAAAATCGATGAAGACTGTGAGCGAATAACAAAAGAGTTTGGTTTGTATGATTAAATAAGTGCAAACTAAATATCTCAATGCACGATGATTTTACAGGTAAGACAATAATAATACTTAAGAAAGGGTAATACTCTAGCTAATTACATGAGTTAATTGGAAATATTTATATTTTGTTGAGAGGTAGAATATGTTAATGGAAATCAATGGGGAGATAATTGATCTCATAGACGACAGCAAAATGCCAAGTGCAGAGGAATCCAAAAAAATAGTTATTCCTGAAGAGTTAAGGGAAAAAATGAGAAAATCAGAAGACGAATTAGCACACAAATTAGGTTATTATTAAATCAGTACATTTATTCAAAATATTGATAGTGTGAATAACTAGATTAATAACGATGAATTTAAAGGACATTTTTTACATGAAATCCATGTGAAAGGTGTCTTTTTTGTCTTGTAGCCCGCCACGTAAGTACGATTAACCGAAAAAAAGAGCCAGGAACTTCCTGGCTCTGTTGGGATGTCGCTGTATATCGCTACACGCTACGCTTACCGTATCCCTTACGGTAATAGTTCTTGACGAACACTGAATTTCTGACCCCCAGTGTAGGGTGTAGGTGACTACTACCTACAGTACTCTTATTACTAGATAAAGTTTATCATTTCTCAGGATATATGGCAATAGGTTATATCAATTAAAATTCAAAAAAGGATAAGTGTATATGAAAGCACGATGAACTAATATCTATCAAGAATAATTACTGAAAATAAATATAAAATATTGACAAGTTAGAATTAATGCACGAAAATATAATAGATTGGCAATATATTAATATTCTAAAAGGATTATATAAGAGAATGATTTGGGCACATAAAAACAATGAAACAAATGAAAAACAAAGTTTAATTGAACATCTTGTAAATACAGCTACAGAATCAAGAAAATTAGGAGATAAAGCAAATTTTGGAAGTATATGTTGTTTAATAGGATTATTACATGATGTGGGTAAGGCAGAAACGAAATTTCAAGAAAAATTAGAGAAAAATACTAACAACAACATTATTCATTCAACAGCGGGAGCATATTTTCTATACAAAAATTTCTATAATAACTCTGATTATAGAACTATGGTAGGTAAACTTCAAAAACGATTCATAGAAATGTGCATGTATATCATAGAAGCGCATCACGGATTATTTGATACTGTTGAATCAAAAAAAATAATAAAGAATAATGAGATTCCTGAGGAAATCAATCTAAATAATATATTTTACAGGTTTAGGATATATGAAAGAGATGCTTATACTGAAAGTGAATATGATTGGAATAATGTAGACGCATACATTCGTGATGAAGTAGAACCTCAGATTGGAAAAATAACTAACCTAAAATGTAGAAATTTCAAAGATTTAGTTGTTTGTTCTTTTAAAGAATTTTATCAGTTTCAAAAAAGATATACTGACAGTTACAAAATAAATACAAATAAATATGAGTATAGTAACTACAATAAATCCATAATTATAAAACAGGAATATGAATTTTTCGAAGCAACTTTGACAAGACTATTATTATCTATACTTAAATCTGCAGATGTCAAAGACTCAATAAATGCATATGGCATTCAAATAGAAAATAGCTGTGAAGATGATTATGAAACTATAAGAGACTCTTTTATTAAATCAATAGAGGCTGAATATCTCAAATTTAGTAGCATAGATAAAACCCCTTTAACAATCAATTCAGTTAGAAATAGAATAGCAGATGAACTAAAAGTGAGAGGTGGGCTTGATGATGCTGGTATTTATAGATTGGATGTCCCAACTGGTGCAGGAAAAACAAAAAGTGCAATAAGATATGCGTTGCATCAGTTTAAAAGTAAATCTAAGAATCGAGTTTTCTATATTACGGCATTTCTATCTGTATTAGAGCAAAACGCTTTGGAAATAAAGCTGAATGTTAGAATTAAATAGGAATTGAAAATCTATTAAAATTCTGACATGTTG
>ERZ772906.257-NODE-257-length-33341-cov-5.054557_pt1 | contig 33341 bp, 20 predicted proteins | sample MGYA00511338_ERZ772906 | MGnify/ENA primary metagenome ERZ772906 (study PRJEB29015, sample SAMEA2738076) | human oral metagenome | biome: human oral; feature: human-associated habitat; material: saliva | place: China | collected 2212 ... | reverse complement strand
ACTCCAGATCCAAAGCTGTTGGAAAAACATCCTAGTCTCTATGAATTGATGAGCCGTATGTTTTTGATTAAAAACTCTACGCCACAATGGCGTTTGGAAGCTCTTCGTCAGCATTTCACCATATTACAAGAGGTGTTTACGGATGAAGCGGTTCAGCTCATGTATGTAGACGAAGCGGAGTTTGATTATTTCGATAAAAAACGAGGTATTACCCTTTGGAGTTCCGATGAGCTCGATATGTCGGCTCATCTATATTACGAGCCGGGACAACGTAAGGAAGGCTTCTTGACAGTTATGCTCTTGCTCGAAGATAAGGGCGTATACCATGCAAATATTCGCTTTGCTAAAGGCCATAACGGAGAGAGAACTCTTGTTATCGGTACTATTCAAGGTTATAAAGATGGTCTTGAGCGAGCTAAGAAGATTACGAAAAAGATGTATGGTTACCGTCCGAAGAACTTTATTACCTTCTTGATTCGTGAAATCGCTCATGCTGCGCAAGTAGAATCCATACTTGCCGTATCTGATGAAGGCTTCTATGCAAATTCACATATGGTGCGCGGTAATAAATCAAAGGTGGCTATATTAGATACCTTGTGGGAGGATATCGGTGGTACCGTATTGGAATCTGATCCAAATTATTTTACTATTCCACTTGAAGAAGAACGCAAACCTATGGAAGAGATTAAATCACAAAAACGTAGCCAATATCGCAATCGTTATGCTCTTTTAGATGAGTATGAAACTATGATTCAAGAAAACATAAAACCGTACGTAAAGGCCTAGAGGTGTGCTATGCGCGTAGCAATTTTAGAAAGTATTGTCATGCCTGCTGGTCATGAGGTGGAGTTTGATCGTATCCTCATCAACGAATTAAAGCGTCAAGGTCATGAGCCAGTACTATTCGTGCCGGAAAACTTTCCTTTTAAAGTAGATTATGGAGTAGATATAGTGTACTTGGAAGGTGGAGAGGTAGTGACCTATGCGGGAGCGTCTAAGTGGAAGAAGCCGTTTTTATCCATTTTACGAGAACGCCGTCGCCGTAGTTGGTTCATATCAGCAGCAGAAAAAATTAAAGAATATAATATAGATGCTTTAATCATTCCCACAGGGACATACCGTTATATTAAAGCTTTGTTAGACACGCCATTAAAGGACAGTAAGGCAGCAGTACATGTTATCTTCCATGGCATTGGCAAGGGAGAGATGAATCGCTTTATTAAGCAAGCTCATCGTGCTAATGCATATAAAAACGTGTACCTCGATGTTATCTCTTTGCGCGATGATATGTTGCGCTCTGATTTACCAAGAGTTCGTAAAATCTTGCCTCCTGTATTCTTGCCATCTAGTGAATTGAGTGGAGAACAAAAGAATAGTGATACGCAAGGTAATGTTAATATAGAAGACCAAAAAGTTTCGAATTCTACAACTTGTATAGGTACTAATTTGGAAACCTCTAAATCAGCAAATAAACCGATAAAATTGGGTTTCTTTGGTCAGTTTAGAAAAGAGAAAAATATTGAGCGCTTTATAGATGCCTTTGTATCACTGAATTATGATGATTCGGTACAACTCGTCGTTCAAGGGGCAACGGTAAAGCCTGAAGATGGGGCTTTATTTGAGTCTATCATCAAGAAATATAGCCAGTATAATAATATTAAGTTCATCCATGCCAGTCTGATTGGAAAAGACTGGGATACAGCCTTATTGAGTGTAGATGCTTTATTATTGCCCTATGGAGCAGAGCGATATCGCTATCACTGGGCGGCTATGTTGTTCACTGCTATTGGCTTTCACAAGCCGGTTCTTATATCTCCAGAGATCAATCCTGAGGTATTAGAGCAGTATTCTATTGGGGAATTTTTAAATTTAGATGATGTACATTCCATCAGACAGGGGATTCAAGAGTTTGTAGAGAATTTACAGCATCATAAAGAGCAATATAATCAAGGATTGATGAATGCTAACGAGGACTATAGTCATCGCGCATTGATTCAATCAATCTTAAACGTATAAAGCTTGTTATATAAGCAATGTAGCTTATATGTGAGGGGGATATTCTTGGGGATTTTATCAAAGTTAAGATTAGAGTCATGGATTGCCATTATGATTACGTTGATGGCATGCTTTACAAGGCTATCCATGGCAGCTGGTCAAGTATTTTATGTTATTGCTATTTTGTTAAGTATTTTCTATATTTGGAAACATAGGCATGACTTATATGTTCCGTCCTATGTTAAAAAATATAGTAAAACGTTTGCTCTAATGTTGTTATTGTTATTGCCTTCCGCAGTATTAACGAACAATATAGCTGTAGGATTACCTGAATTTATCAATGTTTGGTTGTGGCGGATTCCTGTGTTTTTTGTTATCGCTCTGTGTATTCGTGATAAGAAAACATTATTTACGATGCTTGCCGTATTTTTTGTGGATTTTGGTATCGATAATTTAGTAGCCTTTTATCAACATGTTTCAGGAATGACCGATAGAGGATGGGGATTTGGTAGTAGTGTGTTGACCATATCGGGCCTCATGGTTATGCTAGTGCCTATTTTTTGCGTTATTTTATTAGATTCGGCCTTTCCTAGCTATGTGAAAGCATCTGCTCTATGGGCACTGGGTTGTGTTGGTTTTGGTATGTATGGCAATCAAAGTAGAGGATCTTGGCTTTTTAGTATGATTATGGTGCCTATCGTATCCTTACCATATATACTAAAACGATTCATTTATGTAGTCGTTGTTCTTGCTGCATTAGGTGGAGTTGTATGGGGATTTAGTACACAACCACAATATGTAGCTAGGTTTGAGTCCATTACGAATACGACTACAGATGGTTCCAACCTAGGCCGCTTTGATGTGTGGACATCATCTATTAATATGTTTAAAGACCATCCTGTGACAGGTGTAGGTATAGGTCAATGGCGTACTATATATGAAGCATCCTATCGATTACCAACGGAAAATCAACATTTATATCATGCACACAATAATTTTATTCAACTTCTTGGTGAAGTAGGCCTTTTAGGTTTATTAGGGGTTCTCATCTTTTATGGATCTATTATTATTGATAATTTTGTGGTTTGGTTTAAGAAGCGAGATCCTTATAGTCTCTGTGCTATGATTGCTGTTATTTGTTATGTATTTGTATTTGGTCAAATAGAATATACTTTAGATAATTCATCAGGAATGCGCATTATGTATTTTATGTTAGCTACGATGCTTCAATTGCGGGATAATTGAGAATCGTATATCTGTATTGGAAAGCATTTAACTACCATTTAATAGAGAATTAAGTAGGATTCAAATAGACTTAAAAAATAAATAACTACATAAAAGATAGGTGAAATCTATGTTTTTTTATAGTTTTACATATTTAAATATGATACAATATATGTAAATATTGGTACATTGTATTCGTATGATAGAGAGGTTGTTTTCTTAATATTTTGAGATTGAGAAAACAACCTTTTCTTATAATTTGGGGTATTAGTATGAATAGTTCTATCTGTAATAACAATAATAAAAAGTTATTTATTAGTAAGCTCATAGTGCTTATAGCAGATTATATTGCTATTGTTTTGGGGACGTTAGCAGCTTATTATTTGCGCTTAAACTTATCAATTCTACCGGTAAGTTCAAATTTTAAGGTAGAAGAAATTTACGTATATGGTGTTGTGCCTATCGTATTTTTAACTATATTATTGCTTAATAATGCCTATTCTGTGGTAACACCTTATTGGGATACGATGAAAAATTTATTTCGCAGCATTACCATAGGGGTTGTTGTATCTATTGTTCTAATGTACACAGGACATGTCATTAATGATGTGTCTCGTTTATTTGTTGCCTTTGCTTATATATGTATGCTCGTATTTATCTTTAGTGAGCGTTTTATTGTAGGAAAAATACTTTCAAAAACAGGATATTTAACAATTCCAATCCTTCTTGTTGGGGCGGGAAAGACTGCAGAACTTGTAAAGAGGTCTTTAGATCGCATGCCGATTACTACCTATAAGATTATTGGTTATGTAGATGATAATCCTAAATCATCATCTATCGCTAAAGAATATCCATGCCTTGGCGCTTTTAAAGATGTAGAAAGAGTTATTAAAGGTACAGGTGTCCAAACAGTACTTATTTGTGCTCCCGGACTTGAGTCCAAAAAATTAGTATCCTTGATTAATCAATTACAATTATTGGTAAAACGTGTGGCCTTTGTTCCTGAATTATTTGGTTTACCTACTAGTAATATCAGTGCTCGTGGCATGATGGAAGAACAAGCCGTCATATTGCGTGTACAAAATAACCTAGCGCGCAAGTCTAACCGTGTTTTCAAACGTATTTTTGACATTGTAGCTACCGTATGTGGTGGTATTTTGATTTTACCAATTCTCGGTATCATTGCTATATTGATTTACTTGGATTCTCCAGGACCTATCGTATTTGGTCATAAACGTGTTGGCCAAGGTGGAAAATTATTTTCTTGTTACAAATTCCGATCTATGGTGCCCAATGCACAAGAGGCTTTAGAGCAATATCTAAAAGATAATCCAGCTGCTCGTGAAGAATGGGAACGGGATTTTAAATTAAAGGATGATCCTCGCGTTACAAGAATTGGTAAATTCCTTCGAAAAACCAGTCTTGATGAATTGCCACAATTGTGGAATGTTCTCGTTGGGGATATGAGCCTCGTAGGTCCTCGTCCTATCGTGCGTGATGAAATCGTAAAATATGGTGACTACATCAACGACTTTTACCTTGTGCCACCAGGAATTACTGGTGTATGGCAAGTTAGCGGCCGCAGCGATACTACCTATGAAGAACGAGTTCTCATGGATTCTTGGTATGTGCATAATTGGTCTGTATGGATTGATATAGTGTACTTATTAAAAACAGTATTGGCTGTTGCTAAATCGAAAGGGGCCTATTAATCGTTATTATGAGGGATACTAGTTTTGATATTATGAAGGGAATTGCAATTTTACTTGTTGTTTTGGGCCATTCTGTACCAGATCAAGCAAGTGCTAGTGGAATTGCTAGTTATCCTTTATATTTGATGCGGGCGATAATTTACAGTTTCCATATGCCAGTTTTTTTCTTTGTGGCTGGTTATTTTATGCATATACCTTTGAAAGAAGGCTTTCAGAAGTTTATAAAAGATAAAAGCATACGTTTGATGGTTCCCTATTTTACAATTGGAATACTATATTTTCCTTTCAAATTAGCTTTATCAAAATTTGCAAATCAACAAATAAATGCACAGGATATATGGAAAATATTTATTGGTATTAATCCTGATGGGGAACTATGGTTTTTATATTGTTTATTCTTTATATCAATCCTTATTGGATTATTGGTTAAACGTGTAAATTGGGGTTTGCTAATCATTTCTTTCATAATTGGTATCTTTTCTGAAAAAATTAATATTTTCTCTATGCCAATGATATCAGAGATATTATACTTTCAATTTTTCTATATTTTGGGCCTATATATAAAGAAATATGCGCTATTGGATTATATGAAATCTATAGGAATAGTCCTTACATCTATGGTGATTTTTAGTGTAGGTAATTATGCATTACTTCATGATATTAATGCTTTTAAAATAGTTACTCTTATAACAGCGGTTTCGGGGATTAATATTACACATTATATTGCTAATCAAATTCAATCTAAAGTTGGTCTATATAAAACCCTTTTAGTCTTTTTAGGTACCGTTTCAATGGATATATATATCTTTAGTGATATTGTTAAAATTCCATTTAGAATTGTACTTTGGTCTAAGCTAGGATTGTATTATGAAGCCTTTATTGTTTGCTTCTTAGCATCTACAACTTTATCTATTTTGATAGGTTATATCTTAAGAAAAAACCATTATTCACGATTACTATGTCTTGGAATGAAAAAATAAGGATATATATATGAATAAAAAATTTGACTATTTAGTAGTTGGGGCGGGCCCATTTGGTGCTGTATTTGCCCATGAAGCTTACAAGCGTGGTAAATCTGTACTTGTCATTGACCGTCGCAATCACATAGCAGGTAATCTATATTGTGAAAGCAAAGATGATATCAATATTCACGTCTATGGTGCTCATATTTTCCATACATCCTTGAAACATGTGTGGGATTATGTCAATCAATTTGCTGAGTTTAATCACTATGTAAATAGTCCTGTAGCAAACTATAAAGGCGAGATGTACAATTTGCCGTTCAATATGAATACATTCTCTAAAATGTGGAATATTCGAACTCCCAAAGAGGCACAAGATATCATTACTAAACAACGAGCTGCTATATTAGGGGAGCCAAAGAATTTAGAAGAGCAAGCTATTAGCCTTGTAGGTACAGATATTTACGAAAAGCTCATCAAAGGGTATACAGAAAAACAATGGGGACGTAAATGTACAGAGTTACCAGCTTTTATCATTAAACGCTTGCCAGTGCGTTATACATACGATAACAATTACTTTAATGACCGTTTCCAAGGAATTCCTATTGGCGGTTATACTAAGATGATTGAACGCATGTTAGAAGGCATCGAAGTGCGCTTGGGCGTAGATTTTCTCAAACATCGCGATGAATACGAAGCCTTGGCAGAAACGATTATCTATACTGGTCCTATAGATGAATATTTTGGTTATTCTGAAGGGGTTTTAGAGTATCGCGGTCTTCACTTTGAAACAGAGCATCTCGAAGAGGAAAATCATCAAGGCGTTGCGGTGGTGAACTATACGGAAGGAGAGATTCCGTATACTCGTATCATTGAACATAAGCATTTTGAGTTTGGTACACAGCCTATTACGTATGTAACAAAAGAATATCCAAAGGACTGGAAAATCGGTGAGGAAGCATATTATCCAGTAAATGACGTAAAGAATTTAGATTTATATTCTAAATATGTTAAAAAAGCTGAAGCGATTTCTAATGTTATCTTTGGTGGTCGTTTAGGGGAATATAAATATTACGATATGGATAAGGTCATTGCCAGTGCTTTAGCATTAGTAAAAAAGGAATTAGCATAAGTTTTGTTACTGTCGTAGGTATAGATTTGATAATCAATACTCATGTAGGAGAGTACTAGTGAATATTAAGATTTTAGTAGCAACACATAAACAATATTGGATGCCTGAAGATTCTGTCTATATGCCAATTCATGTAGGGCGAGAAGGTAAGTCTGATATTGGTTATACAGGGGATCATACAGGAGATAATATATCTTTAAAGAATGCTAATTACTGTGAATTGACGGGCCTCTATTGGGCGTGGAAAAATCTTGATGCGGATTATATTGGTCTCGTTCATTATAGACGTTACTTTACGCGCAAAGAAGTTCGTTCTGTAGAGGCGAAAAAAGAGCAAATCTTGACTGGTTTTGAATGGGAACAATTACTTTCCGAATATCCTGTAGTAGTAGCGGATAAGCGTAAATATTATATCGAATCCAATCGCTCTCATTATAATCATGCTCATCATTCAGAAGGCCTTGATGTGGCAGAGCAAATTATCGCTGAGAAATATCCAGAATATAGTGCTGCATTTACAAAGGTTTGTAACCGTACTTGGGCGCATATGTTTAACATGTTTGTTATGCGTCGTGACTTATTTGATCAATACTGCGAGTGGATGTTCTCCATTTTAGAAGAAATTGAAAATCGTGTTGATATTTCTAATTACGATAGGTACGAAGCACGTATTTATGGTTTTGTAAGTGAAATTTTGCTCGATGTATGGCTCGAAGCGAATAACATCAACTATAAAGAACAAAACGTATCATTTATGGAGCCACAAAACTGGTTGAAAAAAGGTGGATTATTCTTAAAAAGAAAATTCTTTAAATAATAGACTTATTTGTATTATGGAGGAATTTTTTTGATGCGAGAAATTGGGTTTTCGGAGATTAAGGGTGTCGCTTTAGATATTTTAAAAGATGTGGCACATTTTTGTGATACACATGATATTCGATATGTATTAGCGTATGGAACGATGTTGGGAGCCGTTAGACATAGAGGCTTTATTCCATGGGATGATGATATTGATATCATGATGCCACGCGATGATTATAATCGCTTTATTAAGTCATATAATGACCATAATCCAAGATATCAAGTATATTCTATTGAAACCGATGATAGTTATACCTATACAATGGCAAAGGTATTCGATCAAGAAACAGTTATGGTTGATAATACATTGTGGCGTAATTTTGATAAAGCTGGTGTATTTATAGATATCTTTCCTATTGATGGGTTACCGGATGATACACAGGCTCAACAAAAACTTTTTAGACACCAACAACTTTTAAACTTGTTATTCCATGGGTCTTCTATGAAGTTTACATTCAGTAATCGCTATGTAGACTCTAAAGGTAGCTTTGCTAAGTTAAAAGGTTATGTTCGGACATTTTTAAAATTTGGTGCTATCGGCTTAATGCATTTTTTGCCAACTACAAGTTTAATTAAAAAGATTAACCAAGATGCACAACAGTATCCATTTTCCAATGCGAAATACATAAGTGTTCTCGTTGATTGTGCAAGTGGTAATAAACGAGAGGTATATGAAAAGACCTTGTTTGATAATAGAAGCTTATATCCTTTTGAGGATACTGAGTTTTGGGGACTTACAGATAGCGATTTCTATTTAAGTCATTTGTACAATAATTATATGGAAGCACCACCTAAAGATCGACAGGTACCGCATCATAACTACAGAGTGTATTGGAAACAATAAGAGGGGATTATATTATGAAACTATTTACAGTAGGACCAACTCAAATGAGACAGGAAATTCTTGATGTAAGACATCAACAAGTTCCTTATTTTAGAACAACGGAATTTTCTGAAGTTATGTTAGATTCAGATAGACTGCTCAAAAAGTTTATGAATGCACCAGAAAGCTATAAATCCATCTATCTAACAGCCTCTGGTACAGGTGCATTAGAAGCGACTATTATGAATTGTATGAATGAAACAGACCATGTACTAGTTATTAATGGTGGTACATTTGGTCAACGTTTTGTCGATTTATGTGAACTTCATGAAATTCCTCATACTATGATTAAACTAGAAGATGGTGAGGCGTTGACTGCTAACCACTTTGCGGCAGTAGAAGAACAAGCTTTTACCTTTGTTATTGCTAATATTGATGAAACTTCTACAGCGCAGTTATACGATATTAATTTATTAAGTTGTTTTGCGAAAAAGAAACAAGCGTACCTGGTAATTGATGCGATTAGTTCGTTTTTAATTGATCATTATGATATGGCTGGTAATAATATTGATGTTACTATTTTGAGTTCTCAAAAGGGACTTTGTATCGCACCAGGTATATCTCCTATTGTAATTAGTGATAGATTATATGAAGAACGTGTAAAAAATAATCATATTAAGAATCTTTACTTCGATTTCAACCAATATGTAAAAAACTTTACGAGAGGTCAAACACCATTCACACCTGCTGTTGGGGTATGTTTAGAAATGAATAAAGCATTACATCTTATTGAAGAGGAAGGTTTTGAAAATTATTTAGCTCGTATTGATAGTGTGGCTAAGGATTTTAGAAATAGAATTAAAGAATTACCTGTATCTATTCCTACTTTCACTATTAGTAATGCAGTTACGCCCATTCGTTTTGAACAACCAATTGCTAAAGATGTATTTACAATCTTGAAGGATAAATATGATATTTTTGTAAATCCTACGGGTGGCGTTAACGAGGACTATGTTCTAAGGGTGGCACATATTGGGGATACGACCATTGAAGATAATGAATTTCTCGTTGAAACATTGAAATCAGTAATTAAAGAGATTACAGGTAAATAGCATGGTAAAGGTAATAACATATGGAACATATGATTTGTTTCATGAAGGGCATTATAATCTATTAAAAAATGCGAAAGCATTAGGTGACTACCTTATTGTTGGTGTTACATCTGACTACTTTGATAAGTCGAGAGGTAAATTTAATGTTCGTGATTCGTTGATGACACGCATTGATAATGTACGCGCTACAGGATTTGCTGATGAGATTGTAGTGGAAGAGTATTTTGGTCAAAAAATAGATGATATCAAACGCTTTAATGTGGATATCTTTACAGTTGGTTCCGATTGGGAAGGCTATTTTGATTATTTAAATGAATACTGTAAAGTCGTCTATTTACCGAGAACACAAGGTATTTCTAGTACGCAAATTAGGAATTCTGAAAATGTTAGATTGGGTATTATCGGTAATGAAGTTATTTTAGATAGATTTTTAGATGAAGCTAAATTTGTAAGTGGTATTGATATTATAGGTGGTTACACAGAAACAGATGCGGTTGATACTATCTATAAATCACATCAGTTTAATGATTTAGAGCAATTTAGTTCATCTAAAATATTACTAGATGAGGTGGATGCGGTATACATTAATATGCCTTTATCTAAACGTGTAACTTATATCGAAAAATCTCTACAAGCAAAAAAACATGTATTAACAGAATTCCCATTTAGCAGTGACCTTGATGAAACATTACGTTTAATGAATCTGGCGAAATCTTCCAACTTAGTATTAATGGAAGGACTGAAGACAGCGTATAGTCCAGCTTTTAGTAAATTAATAGCCATGGCACGTAGTGGGCAAATCGGTAAGATATTTAATGTGGAAGCCAATTTCACACAGGTATTAGGCGATGATTTAGAGAATCAAGTTAGGATAGCCGGGGGTAGTATTTTATCTCTCGCTGCATATCCTTTATTAGCAATCTTTAAATTATTGGGTTTTGATTATAATCACGTTGATTTTATAAGCCATAAAGTCGATGATGTCGATATTTTATCAAAGATTAATTTCCTCTATGATGATGCTATGGCTTCTGCTACAGTAGCTATTAATGCTAAAGCAGAAGGTGATTTAGTTATATCTGGTTCAAAAGGGTATATTTACGTACCGGCGCCTTGGTGGAAAACAGAATTTTTTGAATTGCGTTTTGAAGATGTGAACTTGAATCGAAAATATTTCTATAAATTTGAAGGAGAAGGTTTGCGCTACGAGATTGTTGAATTCTTAACAAGTATTAGAAAGAATTCTGAAAGTTTCTTAATGAGCCATCAAGATATGATTGAAGAGGTGCGTGTTCTCGATAAATTTGTATCTAATACAGATGTTACTGTTATTTAGTATAGGGTTGGATGAGTATGCAACAATTATCTTTACGTGAAGTCCAATTAGAAGAGTTGAATCTGCTCAAAGATTTTGACCAATTTTGTAAAAAATATAATTTGAAATATAGTCTGTGTTATGGCACATTAATAGGTGCAGCTCGACATAAAGGGTTTATACCTTGGGATGATGATATTGATGTTTGCATGCCTAGACCTGATTATGAACGGTTATTAACGTTAAAAGAGCACTATGATCATGATGGATTAGAGCTAATTGCCAATCCTATCAATCATAGTTTGGATGCAACTTATGCGGCTATAATCAATAAAAATATCCCTTGTGAGAATACATATTCTAATACATTGCGTAGTAAGTATTTGTGGATAGATATTTTTCCTGTTGATGGATTTAGTGAAGATATGTCCATCATGAAAGAGATTTATGATAAATCGATTTTTTATCAGAAAATACTTACATTAGCTAGTGCTAAGCTATTTAAGGGGAAATCTCTCATCCATGCTTTAGGCAAATTAGTTGTTGTACCATTATGCCGTTTATTTGGTAAACAACGTTGTATCGATATCATGGATCGATTGGCTAAATCCTATGATTATAACATCTCAGAGAATGTTGGTGTAATAGCATGGGGTGAAGGTGTAAAAGAACGATTACCTAAACAAGATTTTGAGAAAATGACTACCATTGAGTTTGAAGACCAATCATTCTCTGTTATGTCTTGTTGGAGAGAATATCTAGACAATATGTATGATGATTATATGCAGATGCCTCCTGAAGACCAACGCTGTGGACATAATATTGTTGCCTATAAGATAGACCGAAAGGATTAAATTATGCAACCTTTACTTTCTATTATTGTTCCCATTTATAATGTTGAACAATATTTGGATAGATGCATTCAATCAATACTAAATCAAACCTATCAGAATTTAGAAATTATTCTAGTTGATGATGGTGCAACGGATTGTAGTGGTGCTATTGCAGATTCTTATGCGGCGAAGGATAAACGAATTAAGGTCTTTCACAAAGAGAATGGGGGGCTTTCCGATGCTCGTAACTATGGTTTAGATCATGTTACAGGGGACTATATTTTATTCATTGATAGTGATGACTTTATTGTGAATACAATGTGTGAAAGACTGATTACTGTAGCAAGTAGTAACAATGCTGATATAGTATCTTGTAATTATTATATCTATAGAGGTGATGATGATATTAGTATACATACTATGTCTGTTCAATATGATAAACGAACTTTTACAGGCATGGATATGTTACGGTATTATCTACTAAAAACGGAACCATTTGATTTAAATGTAGTATGGAATAAAATTTTTAAATTGGATTTATTCAATGGAGTGGTGCCAGTTCGTTTTCCAAAGGGACGAGTTCAAGAAGATAATTTTACTATTTTCATGCTATTTTTGAATGCTAATAGTATAGTAACAGTAAATGAACCACTTTATTATTATGTACAACGCGCAGGTAGTATAATGGCTAATTTTACTAGACGTTTTATGATAGATACAATAGAGTCTCATATGTATATGAGTGATTATCTTATGAATCACTGTAGTAGTGTAAAGAATGAACTACAATTGTACCTTTTAAATTCCTATGTGGAATTGTCTCGTAGAGTCTGTGCCAATAAATGTAAGAAAGAGTGCAATGATTTACTAATTCAATATAAACACTATGTATTAGATCATACGGCTGATACTAGCCATAATCCATTGTGGAAGTGCAAACAATATATAAAGAGGTTATTGGTTAAATTGTATTATTAACTATGAATCATAACCATATTTGTACGGTTGTATATTACATATAATTAAAACCCATAGAGATTATCTTTATGTTTTATTGATAATACTATGGGGTTTTCTCTAATTATGAAAGTATAGTTAGTAATATTTAATAGATATTAATGTTAGAGGATGGGTAATGTGAGAAAGAGTTACTCCGTATTAATAGAGAATATATTTTCTTTACTGACCTTGCGCGCTTTAGAATATATATTAGCGTTTATTTTAGTACCATATTTGATTCGCGTATTAGGACCATTGCATTTTGGGATGATTGCCTTTATGCAGGGGATTATGGAATATTTCCGTATTTTTGTAGATTTTGGTTATTCCTTAACAGCGCCAAAGGCAATAGCACAGGCTGAAGAACAGAATATAAGCTCTCTATTTGCCAAATATTTTTATGGAAAAGTATGTATATTAATATTTATTACCGCGGTATTTTTTGCTATTTATAATCTACAACGCATATTATTAGGAAATACGATTGATATATTATTATTTCAGGTCATGTACTGTGGAATTATAGGCAATGTTTTATTTCCTGTATGGTTTTTCCAGGGCATACAGAAGATGCGGTATATTACCATCTTAAATATGAGTGGTCGTATCTGTACAATGCTAGGTATATTTTTACTTGTAAAATCTCCAGATGATTATATACTTGCTGCATTCTTACAATCTTGTACTCCATTAATTGCAGGTATTTTTTCAATAGTTTGGTTAAGAAAACACTATACAGGATTATTCAAATTGCCACCTATGGGTGAGATTATTAATTCTTATAAAGAAGGCTGGTCTATATTCGTATCTTCGTTGGCAGTTAACTTGTATACTGCAACTAATGTAGTAGTATTAGGTATGCTTACGAATAATGTTATCGTTGGTTACTATAGTGCTGCTGATAAATTAATTACCTGTGTTCGAAGAGGTATATATGCTGTAAGTGATGCAATATATCCATTTATAAGTAAGATGATGAGAGATGATATTCCCAAGGGATTACAGTTTATTAAAAAGCAATTATTCCTGTATTTGATAGTAGGCCTTGTTGGTTGTACATCTTTATTTTTCTTTTCAGATACTATAGTTAGGCTATTGTTCGGAGCTGATTATGATTTAACTGTTGATGTATTACGAATCTTGTCTTTTGTTCCATTAGCTGTTGCTATTAGTACTGTATTTGGTGAAGAAACGATGTTACCCCTTAATATGAATAGTGCTTATAGTCGGACTCTAGTATTGGGAGCTTTCTTTAGTTTGATATCTATATTTCCATTGTGTTATTTGTGGGGGGCTAAAGGAGTAGCAATAACAATGCTATTAACAGAATTTTTAATTATGAGTATTATGGGAGGTTTATTAAGGAAGCAACTCTTTTAAGAGGTATTAAGTAGTTTGAGAGATTTGAGAGGTTTGTTTCAATATGATTAGTTTAGCATATTATAAAATTCAAGAGATTTTGCTTTGTGCAATGATAATTTCATTACCCTTAATGCGGATACCAGATCGGTATACCTTATTTTCGATGGGAAATAATCTGTCGATGGTATTTTTGTTTTTTTCCATTTTTTTATTTATTGTGTATAGCATATGGAAAAAGAAGACAGAGGTTCCATTTAAACTGTATTTTATAATATCTGTTGTTTGGATTGTTTTTTGTACTATATTGGGGGTATTTTCTTTCCCTTTTTACGATACTGTAATTTATACGTACTTAATCAATACATCCGTTGTCCAAAAATTATATACTCTATTCCCTTCATTTGTAGGTAATGAATTTGTTCTACAAGTAAAGTTGATGGTGTCCTTAGTTTGGTATTTATTCAGAAACTTTATATTCCCATTAATTGGTTTATTCTTAATCATTTTTAATCTTTATAAAGATGATTATAAAAAAGGCCTTGATACCATTGTTAATGCTGCAAGAATATTAACAATTCTATGTATAGCTTACTCTGTTATAGAGGTTTCTTGGCTATGGAGTGGTTCGGATTATTTAGCTAGTATACTAGTAACTATTAATAATAGCTTATATGATCCTGTTGTACAAAGTGGGTGGTGGCCTCCAGAATTATGGCCAGGCCAACTTAGAAGCCTTGCATTAGAACCATCCTATTTTAGCATGATTGGCGTATTCTTGGCTCCATTGTTAGGTATTCATTATGTGAGTGACAAAAATAAACTTGATATTGTATTAGCATTTTTCTTGATTTCCATGATTTTCTTAACTAAAGCGCGAACTGGTGTTGTTGTTTATCTATTTGAACTTGTTGCGTTTATCGTATTAAGTCTAATGTTTAGATATAAATCTTGGTGGAAGCTATGTCTATTTATAATTGGTCTTAGTGTATTAAGTTATTCGTTTGTCATTGTGGGAGACTCCGTGGCGAGCCCTCTTATTAGAGCAAGTATTTCACAAATAAACACTGTTAATGAGAACTCTAAAGCTGTATCGGTAGAAAAAGCGCTAGATAACTATATTGATAGTAATGTTAAATCTGTTAGTAATGCGAGCTCACGGTCTAACTCAGCAAGATTTGGTAATACGGTAGCTATGTTTAAAGTAGGTCTAGATTACCCTCTGTTTGGTGTTGGTAGAGGTTTGCATTCTAACTATATGGTGGATCGATTCCCGGATTTTGCTAAAGATAGTGGAGAGGTTAAGCAATGGACAGAGGATGTGTTACGAAAAGGGTTTTTAGCGTTTGAATACCCTGTACTCAACGAATTTGCAGCCATATTGGCTTGGTTTGGTGTTATAGGGGAACTATTATTTATTACACCAATTTTATATATTTTATATAAAACATATAGAATTAGACGACATATACAAAATCCGACGTTAGTTTATTTATTAGTAGCATTCTTTGGTCAGATTGTATGCTTTATGAGTAATGAATTTATATTAGCATATCCAACCCTTGTAGGAATTTTGATTTGTTATATTAAATTTTATGAGAATAGTAACATATAAATTGTATATGTACAGGTATTATGTTTGCTACAATTTTTGATGCGATAAAGAAATGTGCTGTTATCAAGAAATTAATAATAGAGGAGCTTATAAGTGGTAGGAAAATGAAAATACGATTGCCAAAATTAATGTTCAAAAAGAAGGATTTTTGAACATCACTTTTCTAAATAGTAGATTGATGTACAAAATACTAATTTTTTGTACATTAATTATTATCGTAATAACTATAGCTTAATAAAAAGACAGCTGGTGTATAATCAGCTGTCTTTTTTATGTGTAAAATTTGTCACAACATTCTCATATATTTCATGTATTTTATGATGTATACAAGTCATCATGGTAGTTACCAGTTGGCGTAGTATTCATATAGTTTGAGAGGAAGAATATGAGGTATAGAGAATGAGAGCGAGCAATATTGAATTGTTGCGTATCATTTCGATGATACTAATTATTATGCACCATTTTAGCGTGCACGGTTGTTTCCTTTTTACGCCAGATTTAACGTTTAATAAGGTATTTCTCCAAGTATTTGCACTTGGAGGCAAGGCTGGTGTAGTTGCCTTTGTTATGATAACGGGCTATTTCATGGTTTCTAGCAGTTTTAAGCTGCACAAGTTTGCCAAGTTAGTAGGGCAAATATGGTTTTACAGCATTGCCATGCTGGGTGTGGCTATGGGTTTAGGACTCGATACGGTGACGTCAAGAAACATGATGCTTGCGCTATTGCCCATTGGCGCCATGAGTTGGTTCGCTCAGAATTTTTTAGTCCTCTATTTATTAACGCCTATTATTAATCGAGTACTTCGTTGGCTACAGCATAAATACTACGTTATGCTTCTAGTGGTTTTTACGGTAATTTGGTTCTTAATACCGACGGCATTGAATTTGTGGCCTAATGTACCGCATACCACCTTTGGATTCAAACATATTTTTTCCTTTGTTATATTCTATTCGATGGGGGCGTACATCAAGCTGTATGGCTCACATATAACAAAGAAAATAGGTATTATTTTTAGCGCCATAGGCTTTGTAGGGGCCTTTCTAGGGGACATCCTTGTCGATGTACTAGCCATGACGAATCCAGCGTATATGAAACAGATTTTCTACTTTACGCAAAATGATTATGGCTTCTTTCAATTGCTATTAGGTATTGGCTTATTTATTATTTTTTTGAAAGCAAAGATCACTTATCGTCCTTGGATTAATGTGGTAGCATCTACTACCTTTGGCATATACCTATTGCATGATAATCGGTTATTCCTTCATCATATGTGGGACAATGTATTGGCAACATATCAGTACTATGATTCAATACTATTACCTCTGTATGCGATTCTTGTAGTGGCGCTTATTTTTGTCATCGGTATGATTGTAGACTATGTGCGGTTGGCTTTCATAGAAAAACCTGTGATGAAAGCAATCACGCCGAGCCTCGAGCGAATTCAGTCAAGGGTTGAGAAAGTACTGCCATTATAATGCGATTATCGGTGTTTTTTGGTATAATATATAAGTATTCTTACCATAAAACGGGAGGTAATTATAATGCGTAAATTCTTGTATATGTTAGCGGGATTGCTTGTATTAATTGGCATTAGCACAAACGATGTAGAAGCTCGTCAAGATGTGTATGCTACGACATATCTCGGTAATAACTGGTATGTAGATCAAGACTCTGTAAAGCGAGTGGGGGATATACTCAACTTTACGGTGTACACAACAGCAGGTCTTAGCTATAAAGTGACATCTAGCGATGATAACTATTACAATGCAGACGTGTTTTACGATAATAATAAACTCGTATCGGATAATGGCCAATCCGTCTGGAAATCTCCAGGCATGATGGCAGCTATGCGCGTGGCGCGTAGATAAACAAGAAGGCAGAAACAAAGTGTTTCTGCCTTCTTATTGGTTTTGGAAAAAGCAAATAGCCCTTCGTTACCGCTTGGTAGCTAGATAAAACGAAAAGGCCATTTCCTAATTTCTATTAAGTTTCGAGATGAGCCCGACGCAACTACTCGTCTGACTATCTACCTATATTATAGAGTTAAAGATATATATCGTCAAATTGAGATGAAATACTTTATAACAATGTACTCATATTTGATAATGAATGAATGCTAATTAAATAGTTATAAAACTGCGTATGACTAAAACTACATATTAATAATAACTACATATAAATAATCATAAAAAGCTGTACATACATAGATTAGATTGAACGGCTTTGATGTCAAAACCAATTTAACATCAAAGGTAGTTCAAATCGACTATGTGTGTACAGCTTTTGTATTTCTGTGTTTTTGTGTGTTAGTGTATTTGTGTGAAAGCAGTCATTAGATTACTATAAAATCTTGCTTTACTATTTTTCTAGTTTATCTACTAAGCGTTTTACCGTTTCTTGGAGATCTTTATTTTGTGTTTCTAATGCTTGTACGCGTTGTTCTAGTGCGTTATAAGAGGCAGGGGACATAGCAGTAGACAAAGATTTTCCCGGTTTATAGGTGATGCCTACATTGGCCATAACGTGATTGTTCATCGTAAACCCTGTGGTGAGTAAAAGATTATCTTTGTGATAATAGCCTACACCTAGAGCTACTGCATTCGCATTTTTATAATGACCGTAGCCTGCCATGTATTGAATGCGATTATCTGGATCATATGGTAGTGGATGCAATGCGGCTAACGCAGCGGCACGAGCATCGCCTTTATTGGATTCCGTTTCGACACGTTGTACCTCTTGAGATACATGTTGTACAGATTTTTCAATGGTACTGATAGAATTATTAAGCTGTTGACTTGTACTTTTACCAAGGGTATCAATCATTTGATGAACGCCGTAGAGTTGGGATCCGTTGATTGCATCAGTAGAGGTAGCACTCACGCGACCTGCTGCGAGATTGGTGATCGTCCGTTCCTTGCCCTTAGCCCCTACGGATACTGTTGATACAGGGGCGGTGCCGGCATAGTTGACGGTAGTACCATTTTCAAAGGTATGACTTGCTGTACCGACTACATCGCCGTCAGCGGAATCATTGCCAAGGACGACTCCGTTTTTTAGAGAGGTAGTCACATTATTGCCGAGAACAAAGGTGTTTTCTCCCGAAATGTGGTTGTAATTACCTATACTGTAAGAATTGGCCGCATCAATAGCTGTTTCATTGTATTTGCCCTGGCCGAATACACCGGATGCGGTCGCTTTTTCAGATAGTGTGTTATAAGAGCCTACGGCCAAACCTTTTGCGGCTTTTACATTTACATAATGCCCCACGGCAAGGTCGAACTGCCCATTTACTGTCGAATTTGATCCGATGGCTACAGAATTGCTGGCTTTACTGTTAGCACCTTGGAAGTTCCCAATCCACACGTTTTTATCACCTGCGGAGTTTTCCCCTGATTGAGTCCCCATGACAATGGAGTTCGTCAACTGGCTCGCATTACCTGCGGCGAAACCGACGGTTACGTTAAAATCGCCAGTACTGCCTCGAAAGGACTTCGCCCCAAGGTTGATATTGCCACCGCCTGATGAGCCGGCTCCAGCAGCTGCACCCAAGGCTATGTTATTGCCTTGGGCATTGGGCCCCTTACCTTTTCCGTTCGCCGCACCGGCGTTCTCACCGAGGGTGATGTTGCCGCCTGTTCCTGCGGTGAAAGTTTGACCTTCCTTGCCGATGTTACCGTTGTTATCAACGATATTAACCGGCGCCGCATAAACTGAGGCGGATAAAGCTACCATTACAACACTTGCTAATACAAAACGTTTCTTACTCATCGTATACACTCCTTTGTGTACAAACAAACTTTCACAAAACTTTCATAAAAAGACTTACATGGCTACTATAATACCAAAAAGGTATATTGTAAATAGAATATTCACATAATTCCAATAAATATACAATATATTCTATAGGTATTTATAGTTAATAAGAAACCTTTGATACATATTTATAAAGTTTAAATATTTATTTATTCTATAAATTGCATTCTAGTATTTTATATGTATAAATAGGATTCTATATGCATTGACAATCCTCTATATATTTATATAAAATAGAAATAATTTCATGTTTTGTTCATGATGAAATCATGAGTCATCGACGTGTGTAATCGTGTGTAATTAAGTATTAAGTACATAAATAAGTACGTAAATAAGTACGTAATTAAGTGCATAATGAGAAGTGTGTTTGTACGTAAGAGTGTGTAATGAAATATATAATCGTGTTGATGAGTGCCCTTTGCATGTTCGTTATGCCCGTATCGGGGGAGCAGGTAAATAAAGCAGAGCAGCCTATACAGGGGACTACGGTAAAACAAGTTCATAGTGAAAGTAAGACCGTATTATCTGACGACTCAGATACCTTCCATGTTAATTCGTCTCATACTCCAGATCATGTTATCGGTCAGGGCGGATTGGAGATGCCGGACTCCACAGATAAAAAGACAACTCGTTATTCCGATACGGATGCGGTCAACTCTGCGTTGCAGGCGGTGGTCATGACTGGTGTTCATTCCGCAATGCACGGATCGAAGGCGAAGCCCTGGATGCAGAGAACCGTCGTGTCATTGCGCTTTCAGAAAAACTGGAAGCCCTTGTACGGTGTGGAAACCTTGCAGCCGCTAGGTCATTATGATGAGACATCTCGTCATGTGTGGTTTACACAGGAGCGGTTGGCGAATGCAGCGGATACAGGAACGACGGCGAATGTGGGTATCGGCTATCGCCGAATTGCAGCGAATGATGAACACTATTACGGTGGCAATTTATTTTATGATCATCGGTTCAGAGGCAATCACGGTCGCATGAGTGTTGGGCTAGAGTACGTGTCGGGGATCGGTGCGTTTCGCATGAACTGGTATCGCGGTGTGTCCGGCGAGCGTTCCCTTGATGGTGCGACGCGCATGGAAAATGTGTCTAACGGATATACTGCGGAGTACGGGACTAGCTTCAAGAATGCCCGTTGGGCGCGCGTGTATATGGAGGCCTATCGTTGGCAGTTGCGGCGCAGTGCGGATAAGCATGGCTTGCGCATCGGCACGGAGTTGCAGCTCACGCCGAGAATTTCCGTGGACATGGGCTACAACAAGCCGGAGCATGAGCACGGCAGTCCGTACGGTAAAATCATGTTCCGTCTAGCCGGTGTCGATACGGCTTGGTTTGGTGGTAACCATCGATCGGATACAAAAACATCGGTTCGTGCTAATATGTTGGAAAATGTGCGTCGTCAACATACGGTGCACGTTGATTGATAGATTGATATATATATATTTATTTATTATTTTGATAAAAGTAGCATAAGAATCTATATTTATTTTTTAGATAAAAGCAACATAAGGAGCTGTTTTATAGTATCAGATGAGTGTCATTTGGTATGAAAAGACAGTTCCTTTTTTATACATTAATTCATAAAAATTTATTTTGTTTACAAAATAGAAAAAGAGTGGCACAATGTTCATGAAGCTATAATGAAGAGTAAGTTGCACGTGGAATTCATTAGGGAATGGAGAGGATAAAATGAGCAAGCGTAAACTTATATTATCAGTGTTGATTAATGGTGTGTTGTTATCGAGCCTATATGTGGCCGGAGCGGTGGATGTGGCACCGGGCAGCGGGAACGGTGTAGCTATCGGCACGGGCAGTAATGCACCGAAGGTGGAAAACGTAGCCATTGGTAAAGGGGCTACTATAGCGTATTCGGGTGGTGTCGGACAGCCGTCCACAGGTGATATTGTAATTGGTGGAAAGGCACATATTAATAATTATATTGATCAAGGTGGCGGCATTGCCATAGGTGCGAATTCATTCGTCGAAAATATGGTAGGCGGAATGGAAAGAGCGTTTGATTTTAATCAGGCTGGATACAAAAATCTTTTTGGTATACCTTTCGGGCTCCCAAAAAATCCTGAAAAGATGGTAACCGGAATGGCTATTGGTCAAAACACCTATGCTCGTTCTGGCAGTATTATGTTGGGGACCCATAATTATAAAGGAAAATTAGGTGATGTGGATGTAGATAGTTCTAATACCAAAAATAATAATGGACATTTATTTTCCACAACTATAGGAGCGAATAGTTATTCTAATGGTTTGTTTTCTTCTATTGTAGGGGCTTATTCGATTGCCTCTTCAGGTTATCCTACCACTACCGCTGATGCCACTAAGAATTTTGGTGCTACTATTACAGGGTCTTTAAATAGTATTGAATCGGCAAGTGCTAGCTCTCAATACTCTGGTGTTGCAAATAGTATCGTAGGCACGGCCAATCGGACCTTTAACTCCAATGGGTCTCTCGTATTTGGTGCTGGGAATGAAATAACGAATTCTGTAACTAGTATTTCAGCGCCAAGTTCGGGCGGTAATTCCGCTAAGGAATTATCTGAGAAATTACGTTCTGCTGTCAAAAATTCTAACGGTGGCGGTTCTACTATGGCATTTGGTAGCGGTAATAAGGCGGATTATACACTTCGCTCCGCACTTATGGGTGTAAATAACACATTGACTGGCTCTCAAGGCAATGAGAGTACGAATACCATGTTGACGGGCTTTCACAATACGGCGGATAAGGTGTCCAATACGACCGTAATAGGGTCTGAAAATACGGTGACTAATTCTAAGAACGGTCTTGTGATGGGGGATAATCGTGAGGTGAAAGATGCTAATCATGCGGTTCTCATTGGTTCCACAGATAGCAAGACTACGACATCTGTTAATAATGCGGTTGCTGTCGGACATAATACGAATGTAAGCGTAGAGGGTGGCGTTGCATTGGGCAGTGAATCGAAGGCTACTGTGGCAGCTGGATCCGTTGGGTATGATCCGAGTACAAAGGCACAGTCCACGAATACGGATTCTACGTGGAAGGCGACTAAATCGGCCGTATCTGTCGGTGATGCAGATAAAAATATTACGCGTCAGATTACATCCGTAGCAGCCGGCACAAAGGATACGGATGCGGTGAATGTGGCACAGCTCAAAAAGTTGCAAAATCAAGTGAATGCGAACGGCTCCACTACCGTCAGTGCAGGTAAACATATTAATGTGACAACTACGACGAACGGAACGACTAAAGATTATAAGGTAAGCCTATCTGACGATATAACGAATCAGATTACAAATAACACGACAAACATTAACAATATACAAGGTGATGTGACCAATATTAAAAAGAATGTAACCAATATTCAGGGCGACATTACTAATATCAAGCAGGATGTAACGAATATGGGGCGGAATGTAGCTCGCCTCGATAAAAAGGTTAACAAATCTGTGGCCGGAGCGGCTGCACTTGCCGCTTTGCATCCGTTGGATTTCGATCCTGATGCAAAATGGGACTTTGCTGCTGGTTATGGCCACTATCATGACGGCAACGCCGCTGCATTGGGGGCTTTTTACAGACCGAATGAGGACTTGCAGTTTAGCGTAGGATCCACTGTTGGTAATGGCGAAACCGTTGTAAATGCAGGTATGTCTGTGAAAGTAGGTGCTCACAGTAATGTATCTCGTTCTCGTGTAGCTATCGGTAAGGAAGTTTTGGAACTTAAGAAAACTGTAGCGGTACAAAATGCGCAGATTCAAAAGTTGACGGCTCTTTTGAATGGATTAGCCGGAACGAATATGAAAGCAGACCGCAGCACATTATTCCCTGATGTGCCGAATAATCACTGGGCATATGCGGCGGTTAGCGATCTATCTCGACGGGGTCTTGTGGAAGGCTATCCTGATGGTACATTCGGAGGAGACCGTATGTTGACCCGTTATGAATTTGCTCAAATTGTGTACCGAGCTATTCAAAACGGCGTTGCTGTCGATGATCGCCTCGTATCTGAATTTGGTCCTGAAATGGCGTTATTCCGTGTGGATACTATTGCCAAGAATCATGAAGGACAACCAACTATTGAACGTGTAAGAGTCAATAAAAAATAGAATATATATATGATTTATATTGTGAAAGCCGAGGCTCTAGGGCCTCGGCTTTTTCGTGTACCTGTAGGTGATAATTTTTCTGTATATAAAATTATCTTATCTATGAAAGTACTAAACTGAAAAGTCTAAAAATATGAAATTGATTACGTAATTACAATAATCGTTATATTCCGATATGTGGATTTATCGTAATTTTTGATAGGAAAGATGAAGATTCTATTTCTTAAAATTAAAAAATATTAAATATGAAATAAATAAACGACAAAAATGAAGAAAAGATGAAAAAGTCGTTTACAAGATAGAAATTTTTTGATATTGTATTGCCGTGGGTGAGTATATGATGAAGAATCATGAATAATTATAGTATTCGTATCGTAATTGAGAATACTAGTATTTGGTGTAAGAAGTGTAGATGATAATCAATCTTTATACTTCTTCTTTTTATTATCTTTGCAATATTATGCAACACAAGTGGTGTGTTTTACTGAGGTTTCGGTAAGAAAGGATAATCATGAATCGAATTTATAATGTGATTTGGAGTAAGACTAAAAAATGCTACGTAGTAGTATCTGAAATCGTAAAAACAGGTGGCGGTAAAGCAAAATCCGTACAAATTGGTACAACTTGGGCACGTATGAGTGCCATTATGGCGGTAGCCGCATTATTGATGGGTGGTAATATTACTACGGTTAATGCTGCTACATATACTGCTATGACTATTGATAATGTAAATGGAGCTAATTATGCTACTGGTAAGGTAGATTATAGTGAAGGTAGTTATTTATATAACTATCAAAATCCTGGGAACTTGACACCATTTGATAATAGTCATTTGTACAATGGTACAGATAGAGGTAACTATACAGAAAATAGTTTTGCCGGCATTGCTATCGGTAAATATACAAATATTCAGGAAGCCGATCGTCCAACTTATTATTCCGGTTTAGCTATCGGTAACTATGCTCAGGCCACAGGTGGTATTTCCTTTGCTTTAGGTCATTATGCTCAGGCTTTATCACCATCTGCTATGGCTCTCGGTACAGCTACAAAGGCGAGCGGATTTAACTCCTTGGCTATGATGCGTCAATCCGCTGCAGAAGGTGAGTTCTCTACAGCATTGGGTACTGCATCTTGGGCAAAGGGTAATGGTAGTTTTGCCATGGGTTATTCTGCTACTGCGAAAGCAGATCAATCTATTGCAATCGGTGCGGCAGAAACAATAAAGTTACCTGGGCAACAGGGTACACCAAGTGCACAATATAACGCCAATGGTAATACTGTAACAGAAGGGGCTCGTTCTCTTGCTTTCGGTACGAAAGCTCGTACTGCAGTTGGTGCAGATGATTCTATGGCATTCGGTTCTTCATCCAGTACTGGTGGCGCCAATGCGGTAGCTATGGGTTATAGTGCTAATGCTAGTGCAGAAAATGCCTTTGCCATCGGTAATACCGCGCAATCATCCGCACAAAATGCCGTGGCAATGGGTAAAAGTGCAAATGCAAGTGGTGTAAGCAGCTTTGCTATGGGTAGTAGTTCTAATGCTGCTGGTGCCGATGCTATCGCTATGGGTAGTTCTTCCCAAGCAAAATTATCCAACTCCATCGCATTAGGCGGTAATGCTAAATCCTTGGGTGCTGATGCGCTTGCACTTGGTGGTGCGGCAAATGCCTCTAAAGATGGTGCCATTGCAATCGGTAAAGAAGCAAAAGCAAACAATACTAATACGACAGCTATCGGTCTTGGTGCAACTGTTACAGGTACTAACTCCATGGCTATCGGTACAAATGCCGTTGCAGAATCCAATAACTCCTTGGCATTGGGTACTGGTACGGAAGTAAGAGGTGCCTTGGTTAATGGTTTCTCTGCTTTCACTAACCAACAAAATAACAATGTTGCAAACGGTGTAGTTGCGGTAGGTAACGTAGGTTCTGAACGTCGTATCATCAACGTAGCAGGTGGTGAAAACGATACTGACGCAACAAATGTTAAACAATTAAAATTTGTAAACAGTAACCTGGCAAAATCCATCGCAGGTCCTACTTATACGGGCTATGAAGCGAATGGTTCTACATATAAAGCGCCTGATTTCAATATCAAGAACAGCACATACCATACGGTAAAAGAAGCTGTTGAAGCGGCACAAACGAATTTCTTTAGTGCTAAAGGTACATCTGCCGATGCGAACTACGATAACACAGGTGCTACAGGCAATAACGCGACAGCAGCCGGTGTACGTACTTCTGCAGCAGGTAACTTTGCTACAGCTGTCGGTGCTGATGCGACTGCAGCTAATGCGAATAGCACAGCGATCGGTTATAAAGCTAAATCCAGCGTAGATGACGGCGTTGCATTGGGTGCGAATTCCGTTGCTTCCGTTGCGGCCGGTAAAGCAGGTTATAATGTTAAAACTGCAGACAGCCGTACAAACGGATATAGCGGATTGACAGGCGCTGCGTTGACATCCACAATGGGTGCGGTGTCCGTAGGTGACGGTGGTACAAAAACTCGTCAAATCACAAACGTGGCTGCAGGTACTGCGGATACTGATGCTGTTAACGTGGCTCAATTGCGCAATGTTAATTTGAAAGTAGCCGGCAACAGCGGTAACAATGACGTTTTATTAGACAATCAAACATTGACTGTAAAAGGCGATGGTTCTTATGTTACGACATCTGTTAACAACCAAACAATCGATGTGACGTTGACTGATGCAACTAAGAACAAGATTGACAATGCGGCAAATAAAGACTTGTCCAACATTACGGACGGCGGTAAATCCGTTATTCGAGATGAAGCGCAAAAAGCAGTTAAAGTTGTTGCTGGTAAAAACACAACGATTACAGAAGGTACTGATGGTACGTATAAAACATATAAAGTTGACGTAGATGCTCCTGACTATCAATTAGTTGAAAACAGCAGTGCTGCTGATAAAGCTTACACTGTATCTGGCAATAAAGTTGACTTGACTGTACAAGATGCTAAAAATCCTGCGAATAAGAAAACTGTAACTATCAAGGATATTGCATCCAAAACAGAACTTGATGATACAAAAACGGAGCTTATCAATAAAGGTTTGAAATTCGATGCTGATAATGGCGGCGAAAAAACAAATAAATTAGGCTCCAAGGTAACAGTAGCTGGTGATGGTACTAACATCGATACTACAATTACACAAACTGGCGATGATACAACAATTAAGGTTGCATTGGGTCAAGACATCAATGTTAATACAGTAACTGCTACAAAAACTGTAAAAGCTGGTACTGCTACTATGGGTAACCAATCTGTAACAGATAACAAAAGTGCTGCTCAGAACGGTAACTTTGTATCCGGTTTGGACAATAAAAATTGGACATTAACTGATCCTGCCTTTGTATCCGGTCGTGCGGCAACAGAAGATCAACTTAAAATTGTTAGCGATGCTGTGAAAGCGGCTAACTCAAGTGCTACGGACTACCGTTTAATCGCTAATCCGAACAATGCGGCAGATGGCTCTTATAAAGTTGATAACAATAAAGTTGATTTACAAGTGAAGGACGATAAATCTGGTACGGTTAACACTGTAACAATCAAGGATATTGCGTCTAAAACAGAACTTGATAAAGTAAAAGATCGTTCCGTAAAATATGACGGTAACACAGGCCATGACACAGTAACATTGGAAGGCCCTAACGGTACAAAAATTACTAACTTGAAAGACGGTAATGTAGCGGCAGGTTCTAAAGATGCTGTAAACGGCGGTCAATTACATCAAGTTAAGCAGGATCTTGGTGACCAAATCACAAATACCAAGAATGATTTAAACAATAAGATTGATACAACTAAACAAGATCTTATTGATAAAGGTCTTAAATTCGACGCTAATACAGGCGGCGAAAAAACAAATAAATTGGGCTCCAAAGTAGCAGTTAAAGGGGATAACTCCAACATCATTACGGAAATCTCTCAAGACGGTAACGGCGACAGCACAATTGATGTGAAACTTGGCAAAGACCTCAAAGTTGAAACGATTACTGCTACTGGTGCAAACGGTAAAGACGGTAAAATCGGTATCAACGGTAAAGACGGTGTAACGACTAACATTTCCGTTAGCCGTGATGGTCAACCTGGGGTTGACGGTGCAACAGGTACAACTACAACTCGTATCGTGTACCAAAAACCTGATGGCTCTAACGAAGAAGTGGCAACCTTGAACGACGGCCTTAAATTCAAAGGTGACATGGGTGCTACATCTAATGTAAAACTTAACAAACAAGTGGACATCAATGGTGGTGTAACAAGTGCTTCCGATCTTGCTACAGGCAATAATATTGGTGTTACTTCTGCGGCTGTTGGCGCTGATGGCAATGCAAAATTACAATTGCAATTGGCGAAAAACTTGACAGGCTTGCAATCTGTAACGGCATCTGACACTGTGAAAGCAGGCACTGCCACTGTAGGTAATCATACTGTAGCGGATAAAAAAGGTGGTAACCAAACTGGTAACTTTGTAACAGGTTTAGATAATAGAACTTGGGACATTTCAGATCCTACGTATGTAGAGGGACGCGCAGCGACAGAAGACCAACTTAAGAAGGTTAGCGATGCTTTGAAAGCGTCTAATGCAAGTGCTACAGATTACCGTTTAATTGCTAATCCGAACAACGCGGCAGACGGTTCCTATAAGGTTGAAAACAATCAAGTAGACTTGAAAGTAAAAGACGAAAAATCCAGTGACGTTAAAACTGTAACGATTAAGGATATTGCGTCCAAAACTGAACTAGATAATGTAAAAGACCGTTCCGTAAAATATGACCGTAACACAGGCCATGACACAGTAACTTTGGAAGGTCCTAACGGTACAAAAATTACTAACTTGAAAGACGGTAACGTAGCGGCTGGTTCTAAAGATGCTGTAAACGGCGGTCAATTACATGATGCTAAAAATGAACTTATTAATACAGGTCTTAAATTTGATGCTAATGTAGGCGGCGTACAAACTAACAAATTAGGCTCCACCGTAACAATTCAAGGTGAAGGAACTGCAGCTGACGCAGATTACAGCGGTGAAAACCTCAAAACTTTCATCAATCAAGATGCGGCAACAGGCAATACGACTATTGACGTGAAGATGAACAAAAACCTTAAGGCTGAATCTGTGAAGGTTGGCAAAAATGGTAAGGACGGCGTAGCTATTACAGGTCCTGACACAGCAAACGGTACAGACGGTAAGGTAGCTGTGACTGATAAAAACGGTAAAGAAGCAGTTTCTATTTCCGGTAAGGACGGCGTAGGCCACATCGGCTTGACAGGCCCTGCCGGAACAAACGGCGTGAACGGTACTAATGGTATCGACTTGTCCGTGAAACCTGGTTACGACGATGCTGCTACAGGCGTTAAAGGTGAAAAAGGTGTAGACGGCACAAACGGTCTTACTCGTATCGTATACACTGATGGCAACGGCGAGCACCAAGTAGCTACTATGGAGGATGGTTTACAATTCACTGGTAACAACACTGGCACCGTGAATAAACAAAAATTGAACTCCTTGGTGAAAGTACAAGGTGAAGGCGTAACTGTAGCTGAATCTGCAGCGTTCAAGAGCGCATCCGGCAACATCAACGTAAAAGCTGATGGAACAGACAAATTGGAACTTCAATTGGCGAAAGACCTTAAAAATCTTGATTCCGTAACGGCGGCTAAGACTGTGAAAGCAGGCGGTGCTACTATGGGTGGTCAAACTGTTAACAACGCAGCTGGTGACAGCGAAACAGGCAACTATGTAACAGGTCTTGATAATAAAGATTGGGATGCAGATAAGATTGTATCCGGTCGTGCCGCAACAGAAGATCAGTTGAAAAAAGCGTTGGATGCACAAAGTGCTAACTCCACTGATTATCGTTTGATCAGAAATCAAGCGGCAGGCTCCAATGGAGACTACACTGTGGATGCGAACGGCGATGTAGCGTTGACTGTACAAGATAAGAATCATCCAAATCAAACAGAAACCGTTACCATCAAAGACGTTGCTTCTAAATCCAAACTTGATAAATTGAACGATCGCGCTGTTAAGTACGATTTGGACCCTACTGGTAATCCTGATAAATCCAAGGTAACTTATGAAGGTCCTGCATATAACAATAAACGAGGCGGTACTCACGTAACGAATGTAGCATATGCTACAGGCAACGATGGCAGCGAAGCGGTTAATGTGGACTACTTGAATGACAAAATCAAAGATAGTGCGGACGCATTGACTAATAAAGGTTTGAAATTCGATGCTAACCAAGGCGGCGAAAAAACTAACAAGCTTGGCTCCAAAGTGACTATTAAAGGTGAAGGTACTGCAGCTGACGGAGATTACAGCGGCGAAAACATCAAGACTTTCATCAAGCAAGATGCACAAACCGGTGATACTACTATTGACGTGAAGATGAATAAAAACCTTAAAGCGGAATCCGTGAAAGTTGGCAAAGACGGTAAGGACGGCGTGTCTATTACAGGTCCTGACACTGCGAACGGTATAGACGGCAAGGTGGCTGTTACTGGTAAGGACGGCAAAGAAGCTGTATCTATTTCCGGTAAAGACGGCGTAGGTCACATCGGTCTTAACGGTAAAGACGGCCGTAGCGCTGACATTTCTGTTGAAAAAGGTGATCCGGACCTCAACGGTAACGAAATCACTCGTATTAAATACACTGATGAAAAGGGTAAGACACATCAAGTGGCAACCAAAGATGACGGTATGGCTTATGGCGGTGATTCCGGCGACGTTATCAAGAAAAAACTTAATGAACAATTGGATATTAAGGGTGGCGTAACAAACGAAGCTGATTTGACTGAAAATAATATTGGCGTTATCAGCAAAAATAATGTCCTCAATGTTCGTTTGGCAAAAGACCTTAAAGACTTGAACTCCATTACTTTCAACAACGGAGCTAACGGTGCAAACGGTAAAACCGTTGTAAACGGCGAAGGCATGACTATTAAAGATGCAACAGGTAATCCGTTGACAGCTGTTACAAAAGACGGCGTGAAGATTACCGATGGTCCATCCATGACGAAAGACGGTATCGATGCGGCGGGCAAGAAGGTTACTAACGTTCAAGACGGTAATGTTGCAAAAGATAGCAAAGATGCTGTAAACGGTGGACAATTGCATACAGCTATTGAAGACATCAAATCCACAGGCTTCGGTCTTAAAGCGGAAGACGGTAACTCCGTGAAGAAACCTCTTGGCGAAACAATCGATCTAAAAGGTGACGGCAACATCAAAACTTCCGTGGATAACGGCGCCATCAAGATGGCATTAAATGATAAAATCACTCTTGGTCAGGACCCTGCAAAACAAGTTAAGATTGACGGTTCCAAAGGTACTGTTACAGCTGGCAATGGTGACAAAGAAGTTAAGTTGGATGGCGCTGCAGGCACGATTACAGCCGGTAATGGCGGTAATCAAGTTAAGATTGACGGCAATGACGGTTCCGTAACGGCAAATACTGTGAAAGCTGGCGACGTAGTTGTAGGCAAGCAGACTTCTGACGGTAAAGAAGGCAACTTCGTAACAGGTTTGGATAACAAAACTTGGGATCCTGAAAACCCTGTAGCAGTTCCTGGTCGTGCCGCGACAGAAGATCAATTGAAAGCTGTTAATGACGACTTCAATAACAAAGCAAGAACAGGCCGTGTATTCCAAGGTGACCAACCTGGCGATAGCGGTAAAGTGGTTCGTGGATTGGGAGATACTATGAACCTTACTGGTGGTGCTGATGTGAACCGTTTGGCAGATAATAATATCGGTGTTGTGAAAAACGCTGCTGGTGATGGTTATAACATTAAGTTGGCTAAAGATTTGAAAGGTCTTGAGTCCGTAACTACTACGGATGCTGCTGGTAACACAACTGTTATGAACGGTGGCGGTATGACAATTACACCTGCTCAAGGTAATGCTGTAAGTCTTACTAAAGACGGCCTCAATAACGGTGGTAATAGAATTACTAATGTAGGCCCTGGTGTAGATGGTACTGATGCGGTTAACGTAAATCAATTGAGTAGTGCTATGCGTAGCGTGGATGGTAAAATCGCTGATGTAGGTGCTACTAGTGCAGCTATTGCTGGACTCAAACCATTACAATATGATCCATTGGAACCAACTCAAGTATTGGCTGCTGTAGGTCATTATAAAGGCAGCACCGCTGCAGCTGTAGGCGTGGCGCACTATACTAATGAATCTACAATGTTCCATATGGGCGTATCTCTTGGCGGTCATGACAACATGGTGAATGCGGGCGTATCCTACAAATTTGGTACATCCGATGCTAAGAAAGCAGTTCCAGCTCGCTATAAAGGCGGCCCTATCAGCTCTACATATGTGTTGCAAGATGAAGTAGCTGCATTGAAAGCTGAAAATGAACGTATGAAACAACATGACCTAGAGTTAACTGCTAAATACGATCAAGTACAACGAGATAATGAAGAAATGAAAGCTCAAATCGCATTACTTATGCAACAAGTGGGTCTTTCTAAATAAGGGAGAATTCTTAGTCTAGTTATGTAAGGAATATGAAAGCCGCCCTTCGCAGGGCGGCTGATTATCAGGAGAATGTATGAAATTCAAAAAAATTATGCCTATATTGGCACTTGCGTGTGTGTGTGCGGTGGGCCAAGTGGATGCGGCTCAAGATCGATTGATGATGCCGGAACAACCAGCTGAACCATTAAACGTGATTGAAGCAGAAGTGGCTATTCCTGTACCTAGCGAAGAAGTTTGGGACGTAGTGAATGCTTTCACACAATTCCAATTGGATCAAAAGGGCAAGCGTATCATGGATGATTCCCGCATTATGACCGGTCAAGAGCGTTACCGTAACAATGTGTTGTACTACATGAACGTTCGTCGCAGCTGGTACATCGTGAGTCATCGTTACAAAAACGACAGCTATGCGCGCATGGCATTAGATCGTTTGTACAACGATTACAAACAGTTCTTTACAGAGCATGCGACTGTATCTGAAAACGCTAAATTGGACTACGCGCAACAAATCATCGACATCTTGGATCGCAATACGGCCAATGTACATGATGACGAACTGCGTTTCTACATGAACGAAATGGTTATCTTCAGCTTGAACGAAGCAATGAAAGATGGCAACAATCGCGTGAAACCTGTGGACGAAAAAGTGGCCCCTGCGATGGACGAACTTCGCACGGTGGATCTTCGCCAAGTGATTTATGCACCAACAATTCAGTAAGATATGGTGTAACTAATAAACCGCTAATTTAATTAAATATTGTAATTAAATTATTGCCATGCAAGCTTCTAAATTATAGAACTCCCTTGGAGGTCTTTCTTGAAGAAGTTAATAGAATTGTAGATTTGGATACAGCTCAATTTCATATTGCAATTTAAGAATTTATTTTAATAATAATTTTACAATAAAAAAGATGTGTTAAGTATTTCTACTTGACACATCTTTTTTTATGCTGTAGTATATGTAAAGTA
>ERZ772906.255-NODE-255-length-33464-cov-9.421324_pt1 | contig 33464 bp, 25 predicted proteins | sample MGYA00511338_ERZ772906 | MGnify/ENA primary metagenome ERZ772906 (study PRJEB29015, sample SAMEA2738076) | human oral metagenome | biome: human oral; feature: human-associated habitat; material: saliva | place: China | collected 2212 ... | reverse complement strand
GCGGCATTGAAGGCGATGCGGCGGCGCGTTATTTCGGCGTGTTCGGGCAGCTTTTAAGCGAGAAAAGCGGTTTTACTTTTGACGGACGTAATCGCCGTCCGCCCAGAGACGGGGTGAATGCGCTACTGTCGTTTGTGTACAGTATTCTGGGCAAGGACATTAGCGGTGCGCTGCAAGGCGTGGGGCTGGATCCTCAGGTGGGCTTTCTGCACGCCGACCGTCCGGGGCGAGACAGTTTGGCGCAGGATATTTTGGAAGAATTCCGCGCATGGTGGGCGGACAGGTTGGTGTTGTCGCTGATTAACCGAGGACAAATCAAACCGCAGGATTTCGTTGCCGAGGCAAGCGGCGCGGTGAGCCTGAAAGCCGATGCGCGTAAGCTGTTGTTCCAAGCTTTGCAGGCGAAAAAGCAGGAGAAAATCGTCCATCCGTTTTTGGGCGAGGAAGTGGAAATCGGCTTGCTGCCGTATATTCAGGCCATGCTGTTGGCGCGGCATTTGCGCGGAGATTTGGTGGAATATCCGCCGTTTTTGATGAGATAGGTTTGCAGGTCGTCTGAAAACGGGTTGGATGCTTTCAGACGGCCTCTAAAGCAGCCTGCACATGGGAATATAAAATGCTGATGCTGATTACTTACGATATTTCGCTGGAAGACGCGGAAGGACAGGCAAGGCTGCGGCGCGTAGCGAAATTGTGTCTGGACTACGGCGTGCGCGTGCAGTATTCGGTATTCGAATGCGACATTGCACCCGACCAGTGGGTCGTTTTAAAGGACAAACTTTTGAAAACCTACAACCCTGAAACCGACAGCTTGCGCTTTTACCATCTGGGCAGCAAATGGCGGCGCAAAGTGGAACACCACGGCGCAAAACCGGCGGTGGATGTGTTTAAGGATACGTTGATTGTGTGAATCGCCAACCTGCGGTTCTCATGAAAATGCTGCAAGGTTGGCGAATTGGGATTGTTCTTTAACAATCAGGATATTGTGAATGCGGGTGTAACGAAAAAGGCTGTGTTATACTCGCGTTCACGCTTTTCTTGGGAGCTTAGCGAAATCGGGGCTGCGAAACCTGATGGAGCAAGGCTTTTGAGAGAGGCTCCAGCCGCCTTCGGGCGGCTGTGTGTTGAAACTAATTTGAACCGACTACACCGCCATTCGGGCTGAACCAGCCGCCTTCGGGCGGCTGTGTGTTGAAACCGACATTGATTCGCCAGAAGTTTTCAAATCTCGACCCAGCCGCCTTCGGGCGGCTGTGTGTTGAAACGGCAACAACCCTAAGCAAAGACGGATGGACACCCTCCAGCCGCCTTCGGGCGGCTGTGTGTTGAAACCAGGGGGTAAAGATAAATGATTATTCTGCAAACCCAGCCGCCTTCGGGCGGCTGTGTGTTGAAACGTATCATTCGCCGGATTAAGTCCCAAAATTGAACCCAGCCGCCTTCGGGCGGCTGTGTGTTGAAACCTACCTTATGGCTCGCTCGTCATCATAGATGAAGCCAGCCGCCTTCGGGCGGCTGTGTGTTGAAACTCCATGCAAGGAATCAGGTCGGCAAGATGGTCAACCCAGCCGCCTTCGGGCGGCTGTGTGTTGAAACCCAATCGAACGCGTTGCGGTCATCCGATACCCGCCCAGCCGCCTTCGGGCGGCTGTGTGTTGAAACCTTTTGTAAAAGAGACAGGCGGGCAGTTTTAGATCCAGCCGCCTTCGGGCGGCTGTGTGTTGAAACTGCACCAATGGCAGCAAAGAAAGCTGCTATTGTAACCAGCCGCCTTCGGGCGGCTGTGTGTTGAAACCACTTGGCTTTTTAGTTGACTGATTTGTTGGATACCCAGCCGCCTTCGGGCGGCTGTGTGTTGAAACTGCAAAACGAACGGGCATTGTCCGAACATATCCCCCAGCCGCCTTCGGGCGGCTGTGTGTTGAAACGCGGATATATTTATTTCGGTATGTAATGTCAGGGTCCAGCCGCCTTCGGGCGGCTGTGTGTTGAAACCTGATGGCTTTGGGGCGGGTGTACACAGCCTTTTCCAGCCGCCTTCGGGCGGCTGTGTGTTGAAACCACGTTGCCGATGGACTTGCCGAGATTCGAAAACCAGCCGCCTTCGGGCGGCTGTGTGTTGAAACACGGCTGGGGAAGCGGTTACAATCAAGAAAAATCCAGCCGCCTTCGGGCGGCTGTGTGTTGAAACTCGCCGAATGACATCTACAACTGGCCTATCTATCCAGCCGCCTTCGGGCGGCTGTGTGTTGAAACTCGATAACCAAACGCAACACGTCGTAGTTATCGGCCAGCCGCCTTCGGGCGGCTGTGTGTTGAAACGTCATCACGCGTTATTGATACGGTCGTGATACGTCCAGCCGCCTTCGGGCGGCTGTGTGTTGAAACACCGAAAAGGGCGACCTGATGGAAGAGACCGCCCCAGCCGCCTTCGGGCGGCTGTGTGTTGAAACGTTGTCTGAAAAATACTTCGCAGTCATCAAAGAGCCAGCCGCCTTCGGGCGGCTGTGTGTTGAAACCCCGAATGGAGGGAGGCGGTTTTGGAATATGCGCCCAGCCGCCTTCGGGCGGCTGTGTGTTGAAACCTGGTTTCAAACTGAGGCCATGAAAGCAAGATATCCAGCCGCCTTCGGGCGGCTGTGTGTTGAAACGTGCCAGTGCTTGCCGAAAAGCCTGAAAGCAAACCCCAGCCGCCTTCGGGCGGCTGTGTGTTGAAACAGGGGATTGATGACGTAAACGGTGTAGGTTTCTGCCAGCCGCCTTCGGGCGGCTGTGTGTTGAAACGTCAGGTTAAGGATTAGCTGCGGGAATGCGTTAACCCAGCCGCCTTCGGGCGGCTGTGTGTTGAAACAGACCGTAGGGCAGGAGGCAGTAAACGAGGCGATACCAGCCGCCTTCGGGCGGCTGTGTGTTGAAACTTCATCAGCTAATTTCCGCTTGTATTCTGCCCATCCAGCCGCCTTCGGGCGGCTGTGTGTTGAAACTCTTTGGTGAGCTTGAGCCAATCCATTAAAAACCCAGCCGCCTTCGGGCGGCTGTGTGTTGAAACAATCGGGCTTTGCCCCAGTAACACGGGCGCGGAACCAGCCGCCTTCGGGCGGCTGTGTGTTGAAACCATTACGGCAAGCCAGGGCGGCGCGGCTACCATAACCAGCCGCCTTCGGGCGGCTGTGTGTTGAAACGTTCAACAGAAAAGAAAACGGGTTGTCAGCCATTACCAGCCGCCTTCGGGCGGCTGTGTGTTGAAACGGGCTTGCGTTTAATTGATGGTTGAATTATAGGGCCCAGCCGCCTTCGGGCGGCTGTGTGTTGAAACTACCAAATGAAACCGTCGGTAAGGAGAAGAAATAGCCAGCCGCCTTCGGGCGGCTGTGTGTTGAAACCTCTTCGGTTAAGTCTGCCCCCCATCCCTCATCTCCAGCCGCCTTCGGGCGGCTGTGTGTTGAAACATCTAATGTATTGTAAAGTTTGTTTTCGGTAATCCCAGCCGCCTTCGGGCGGCTGTGTGTTGAAACAGTGAAAAAAAAGGGTACTCCATAGCCCCTATCCCAGCCGCCTTCGGGCGGCTGTGTGTTGAAACAGGGTGTAGGGCAATGAATGCGCGAACCGCTTCATAACCAGCCGCCTTCGGGCGGCTGTGTGTTGAAACACTGAAGAAACTTGAATTAGAACCTTTTGTTTGTCCAGCCGCCTTCGGGCGGCTGTGTGTTGAAACCGCCATGAACGAAAGCCAATACTCAGGAAAGAATCCAGCCGCCTTCGGGCGGCTGTGTGTTGAAACCATGATTAAGCCTACAATTTTTCAAGACGCGCCTCCAGCCGCCTTCGGGCGGCTGTGTGTTGAAACTCATATAAGTGTTTGCGGTATTTATCCGCAATACCCAGCCGCCTTCGGGCGGCTGTGTGTTGAAACACGGGAGCCGACGTAATAGGTTTTTCCCTTGCCGCCAGCCGCCTTCGGGCGGCTGTGTGTTGAAACTTAGAAATCGCCACGCCATCTATTGACCGAAATCCCAGCCGCCTTCGGGCGGCTGTGTGTTGAAACTACAGTCTGATGACTTAGGCCGTCTCAAGATGGGCCAGCCGCCTTCGGGCGGCTGTGTGTTGAAACCGATGACGGAGGAAACGGTCGAGCAGTATTTGGCCCAGCCGCCTTCGGGCGGCTGTGTGTTGAAACTTTGCAAATCGGCTACAAAGGAATGGTGCAACTCCCAGCCGCCTTCGGGCGGCTGTGTGTTGAAACGTCTGAAACAGTGGCCGCTGTCTGTGCTGCTGAACCAGCCGCCTTCGGGCGGCTGTGTGTTGAAACCAAGCACGATATGCGTCAACACAGGCGCGAGCGCCCAGCCGCCTTCGGGCGGCTGTGTGTTGAAACAAAGGTACTGTTGTTCAAACTACGCTGACTCCTCCCCAGCCGCCTTCGGGCGGCTGTGTGTTGAAACGTTTTCAAGAAAAGATGGATGTATCTGTCGATGAACCAGCCGCCTTCGGGCGGCTGTGTGTTGAAACCCTTGACGAACTCGAAAAGGAAAAAGCCCGCTTAGCCAGCCGCCTTCGGGCGGCTGTGTGTTGAAACGGTATCAACGGCACACGGGCAATCAGAAATGCACCAGCCGCCTTCGGGCGGCTGTGTGTTGAAACATAGGAAACAAGACTAACACCCAAACCCAACAAGCCAGCCGCCTTCGGGCGGCTGTGTGTTGAAACCTTAGGTTAAAATTCGGCGTATGATGTTTACGCCACCAGCCGCCTTCGGGCGGCTGTGTGTTGAAACTGACGTTTACCGCCAATGGCAAAAAAGCCGTAGCCAGCCGCCTTCGGGCGGCTGTGTGTTGAAACAGCAACCCTGTTGGGCGCAAAACAATTTAAAGGCCCAGCCGCCTTCGGGCGGCTGTGTGTTGAAACCTGCCCACCTACCACAAGCGTACTTTTGTGCTTTACCAGCCGCCTTCGGGCGGCTGTGTGTTGAAACCACCGCTTGTTTGATAATAAGCTGGATCCATGGACCAGCCGCCTTCGGGCGGCTGTGTGTTGAAACTTGGTAATTACTTACTTGATGTTTTAAAACCGAAGCCAGCCGCCTTCGGGCGGCTGTGTGTTGAAACCTTTTTTACTTTTTTTGCCAAATCCGAAACAACCCCAGCCGCCTTCGGGCGGCTGTGTGTTGAAACTTAATATATCTAAAAGGCGACCTTTATTTTTAAGCCAGCCGCCTTCGGGCGGCTGTGTGTTGAAACGAAGTCGAAAAAAAAGCCAAAGAAATGGGGGTCGCCAGCCGCCTTCGGGCGGCTGTGTGTTGAAACCCGCATTACACGGGTACCGATGCGGGTAAATAGGCCAGCCGCCTTCGGGCGGCTGTGTGTTGAAACTTTTGATTTTTTTATGGTATTTTATGTGTTATCCCAGCCGCCTTCGGGCGGCTGTGTGTTGAAACGACAACGTCTCTGATACCCATATTTTTAAATCTCCCAGCCGCCTTCGGGCGGCTGTGTGTTGAAACCCATCAATGTCTGCCCGTCAGTTTATCTCGGAGGCCAGCCGCCTTCGGGCGGCTGTGTGTTGAAACCTTGCCGAAGCTTAATTTAGACAGGGTTTTAAACCCAGCCGCCTTCGGGCGGCTGTGTGTTGAAACAGTCCTTCGGGGCTGCGTGTTGAAACTAAAGAAGCCAGCCGCCTTCGGGCGGCTGTGTGTTGAAACCCCTGTGCGGTTGATGTAACCGTTGCGATGGAATCCCAGCCGCCTTCGGGCGGCTGTGTGTTGAAACAAGCCTACTCTCACAAATCAAGCAGGCAATCAGCCCAGCCGCCTTCGGGCGGCTGTGTGTTGAAACGCATTCAAAAAAATCTTTTGCTATATCGCAACGCGTCCAGCCGCCTTCGGGCGGCTGTGTGTTGAAACACGCTGATAACCTCCAAATCCACAAGGCGACCCACCAGCCGCCTTCGGGCGGCTGTGTGTTGAAACTCTTAAATGTGACCCCTAAAACAGTTGATTATCCCAGCCGCCTTCGGGCGGCTGTGTGTTGAAACCTACAAATCGCCACGCCATCTATCGACCGAAATCCCAGCCGCCTTCGGGCGGCTGTGTGTTGAAACATAGGTTACTGCCATCAGCCCTAAGGCTGTCATGACCAGCCGCCTTCGGGCGGCTGTGTGTTGAAACATCCAATGTAAAAATATTCTTGGAAGGTTTACGGACCAGCCGCCTTCGGGCGGCTGTGTGTTGAAACTTAATAACGGTACCATCGACAGAGCCATTAGAACCCAGCCGCCTTCGGGCGGCTGTGTGTTGAAACTATTCAGAACAGGCTGAATATCAACAATCACGTTCCAGCCGCCTTCGGGCGGCTGTGTGTTGAAACCCATGCGCGTCAGTGCCTTGTGTCGCGTATCGTGCCAGCCGCCTTCGGGCGGCTGTGTGTTGAAACCTTGAATGTGAAGCTCAGAGTGTCGATGAAGGCACCAGCCGCCTTCGGGCGGCTGTGTGTTGAAACCCGCCAGATATACACGCAACAGGATATTCAAGCTGCCAGCCGCCTTCGGGCGGCTGTGTGTTGAAACTATGGCAAACGGAAATATGAAACTGTCGCTGGTCCAGCCGCCTTCGGGCGGCTGTGTGTTGAAACTCCCTTACTATGCAGGCTCTTGGCCTTTGATGCTCCAGCCGCCTTCGGGCGGCTGTGTGTTGAAACTTGTCATCTTTTTTGTCATCTTTTTTATCTTCTTCCAGCCGCCTTCGGGCGGCTGTGTGTTGAAACAAAAGGGAATGACAGACTTTTGAACTGTTCGAAACCAGCCGCCTTCGGGCGGCTGTGTGTTGAAACAGACGACTGAAAGCATTGCAAACCTACACGCGCTCCCAGCCGCCTTCGGGCGGCTGTGTGTTGAAACACAAAAAGAAACCTGCTCGTCCTTGAACAGGCTTTCCAGCCGCCTTCGGGCGGCTGTGTGTTGAAACAACGGCGGCGCGGTGTGGGGCGCGGGTACGGCTCCAGCCGCCTTCGGGCGGCTGTGTGTTGAAACTTCATATCTTGCTTTCATGGCCTCAGTTTGAAACCAGCCGCCTTCGGGCGGCTGTGTGTTGAAACCGGCGACGTCTAAAATTTCAAAAATAGGCAAAAACCAGCCGCCTTCGGGCGGCTGTGTGTTGAAACTGGTTTTCCTCAGTTTTGGCTTTGGTCGATTTGCTGCCCCAGCCGCCTTCGGGCGGCTGTGTGTTGAAACCTGCTGTATGGGTAACCTATGGCGGCAGCCGTATCCAGCCGCCTTCGGGCGGCTGTGTGTTGAAACTTCAAACTCATACACGCCGCCCGCACCGTCGGAAGCCAGCCGCCTTCGGGCGGCTGTGTGTTGAAACCCGCAGGAAGTATGGAAGACTCTGTCGTCAGTGAATCCAGCCGCCTTCGGGCGGCTGTGTGTTGAAACAGCGGCAATGGCGGTAACCCGCGACTTGTATGCCACCAGCCGCCTTCGGGCGGCTGTGTGTTGAAACGCAGCCTTAATTTTTTCGGCGACTCAACTAATGCCCAGCCGCCTTCGGGCGGCTGTGTGTTGAAACGTCTATCGAGACTGCCGAAGAGTTTATCCGGCTATCCAGCCGCCTTCGGGCGGCTGTGTGTTGAAACTTGGCCAACCATGAATTTTTACCGGCATGCATTAGCCAGCCGCCTTCGGGCGGCTGTGTGTTGAAACTCAAGGGTAATTTAACGGTTAATGCTGACTATGCCCAGCCGCCTTCGGGCGGCTGTGTGTTGAAACATCATGTAGCCGCCCATGTTTGAGTAATCCATCTCCAGCCGCCTTCGGGCGGCTGTGTGTTGAAACGTGCGTGTCGCAATGGCAAATTTCCTGATTCCGTCCAGCCGCCTTCGGGCGGCTGTGTGTTGAAACTATCTCAAACCGTGCCCGTTATTAATGCTGAAGGTCCAGCCGCCTTCGGGCGGCTGTGTGTTGAAACCCCGAAGAAGCTCTACAAATTGTTATGATTGCTGCCAGCCGCCTTCGGGCGGCTGTGTGTTGAAACATACGCGAAATAAGCTGCTGTACCCCAACCTGACCAGCCGCCTTCAGGCGGCTGTGTGTTGAAACGGAGGTTAAGACGACCTTAACCCAAGCGACGGGCCCAGCCGCCTTCAGGCGGCTGTGTGTTGAAACGGATTGATTGCGGTTGCCATCGGCGCGGTTATCGGCCAGCCGCCTTCAGGCGGCTGTGTGTTGAAACCATCAAATATTCGATTTCTTTTTGTTTTTTTGGACCAGCCGCCTTCAGGCGGCTGTGTGTTGAAACAGATATGGTTAAGTTTATGGCTGATTTAAATAGACCAGCCGCCTTCAGGCGGCTGTGTGTTGAAACCGGTCGTGGTGGGATGGATGATTTTTAAATGACGACCAGCCGCCTTCAGTCGGCTGTGTGTTGAAACAAACGAGAACAAAAGGGGGAATGATGCACGATTTCCCAGCCGCCTTCAGGCGGCTGTGTGTTGAAACCCCTGTGCGGTTGATGTAACCGTCGCTATGGAATCCCAGCCGCCTTCGGGCGGCTGTGTGTTGAAACCTAAATAAAAAAGGCCGTCTGAAAACAAACGACCTCCAGCCGCCTTCGGGCGGCTGTGTGTTGAAACCCAACCGGAGCAGGGGACGACACACCAAAACCAAACCAGCCGCCTTCGGGCGGCTGTGTGTTGAAACCCATCTTTGGCCGTAAAATCGACCTTTTCCAACCGCCAGCCGCCTTCGGGCGGCTGTGTGTTGAAACCTCTTCAAAAAACCTTTGGTACACAGATAGCACCCAGCCGCCTTCGGGCGGCTGTGTGTTGAAACCAAGCCGCTAAAATATAACCATTGTGTATCAAACCAGCCGCCTTCGGGCGGCTGTGTGTTGAAACATTTTAGAGCCTTTCTCGTTTGGTTTGCTTCGATACCAGCCGCCTTCGGGCGGCTGTGTGTTGAAACTTGCAGTGTTAAGAAAGGAAGTGATGAAAGAAGTGCCAGCCGCCTTCGGGCGGCTGTGTGTTGAAACTTAATGGGCAGGTCGTCAAAGCCGAATTGCCCGAACCAGCCGCCTTCGGGCGGCTGTGTGTTGAAACCTCGCGCTGTTGTCTTAATCAAGGGGTCGGGGCTCCAGCCGCCTTCGGGCGGCTGTGTGTTGAAACATCGCCCGCCTTGAAGCCAAGAACAAACCTAAAAACCAGCCGCCTTCGGGCGGCTGTGTGTTGAAACTTGCCGAAAAGCCCGAAAGCAAACCCATCTATAACCCAGCCGCCTTCGGGCGGCTGTGTGTTGAAACCATCGAATTGGAATTGATTGATGATTTCGGAATGCCAGCCGCCTTCGGGCGGCTGTGTGTTGAAACGTCTCAAGGCACGGTTATCAAAGAGATAGATAAACCAGCCGCCTTCGGGCGGCTGTGTGTTGAAACAGACGATATTTTACATAATCTAACATTATATTTCCAGCCGCCTTCGGGCGGCTGTGTGTTGAAACAGTTGGGTATGACGTCTGAAGAGATTGTTGAGCGTCCAGCCGCCTTCGGGCGGCTGTGTGTTGAAACCAGTTGCGTCATCAGGCTGCCGACTGCTTTGTTGGCCCAGCCGCCTTCGGGCGGCTGTGTGTTGAAACGGCTGTGGATTTAGCTGTCTCTGCTGCTGTTTTAGCCAGCCGCCTTCGGGCGGCTGTGTGTTGAAACTTTCATTGCCTGAGTGCTCTGTCGTTGATCAGTTCCAGCCGCCTTCGGGCGGCTGTGTGTTGAAACTAATATGGGCGGTTCGGATGGCAATGGTAACAAACCAGCCGCCTTCGGGCGGCTGTGTGTTGAAACAGTATTTGGGTCGCCTGTTTTTGGCGTTTCTGCCCAGCCGCCTTCGGGCGGCTGTGTGTTGAAACCGCAACGGTCGCGGGATGCTCGGAAACTGCCAGCCCAGCCGCCTTCGGGCGGCTGTGTGTTGAAACAACTGCGTGTACTTTGATAAGGACTTTGGCGCAACCAGCCGCCTTCGGGCGGCTGTGTGTTGAAACCTGCCGATTATGTCGCTCCATCCCCTGAAACAATCCCAGCCGCCTTCGGGCGGCTGTGTGTTGAAACTTTTTTGTAATACTCGCCATAATAAAAAGGTCGTCCAGCCGCCTTCGGGCGGCTGTGTGTTGAAACTCGTTTGCGCCGCAATGGGTGGTGGGGTTACTTCAACCAGCCGCCTTCGGGCGGCTGTGTGTTGAAACACACACGAAGCGGCGACAAACGACGTGATGACCCAGCCGCCTTCGGGCGGCTGTGTGTTGAAACAGGCTAATGACTAAATCTAATTGGTACTTTAAAAACCAGCCGCCTTCAGGCGGCTGTGTGTTGAAACATGTTCATCGGCATTCGGGCGTTGATATTATTTTGCCAGCCGCCTTCAGGCGGCTGTGTGTTGAAACATCGAATTTGGGCAGTATCAACGGTGGTAGCTTGCCAGCCGCCTTCAGGCGGCTGTGTGTTGAAACGCGAACGCTCTCGTAAGGGTCTAAGGCGTCCACGCCAGCCGCCTTCAGGCGGCTGTGTGTTGAAACTTTTTCGCCGATGTCTTTTGCGATGGTGCGTATCCCAGCCGCCTTCAGGCGGCTGTGTGTTGAAACTTCTATAACTAGACATCAATCATCTGATGACCCAACCAGCCGCCTTCAGGCGGCTGTGTGTTGAAACAGTCATCTGCTTGATGTGTTCATCAAGCATTGTTCCAGCCGCCTTCAGGCGGCTGTGTGTTGAAACGGCATAGCCGTCATACATCAAATTTTTAGGGCTCCAGCCGCCTTCAGGCGGCTGTGTGTTGAAACCTTACCGGCAACAACAGATTTATCATTTACCGTCCCAGCCGCCTTCAGGCGGCTGTGTGTTGAAACTTATAAAATCACAAAGACCAATAAAAGAAGTTGACCCAGCCGCCTTCAGGCGGCTGTGTGTTGAAACCCCCAACGCCGAATTTATCGAACTGGACAAACTTCCCAGCCGCCTTCAGGCGGCTGTGTGTTGAAACACGATGAATTTTTGAGAGTTGGTATAATTCGTACCAGCCGCCTTCAGGCGGCTGTGTGTTGAAACCTGAAATACCGTGCTGATTTCATGAAGTCAGCTTGTCCAGCCGCCTTCAGGCGGCTGTGTGTTGAAACGGAAAAACTGGGCGCAATTACCACTGCTGCCAAAGCCAGCCGCCTTCAGGCGGCTGTGTGTTGAAACATGATGGTACTACCGCTGCCAGCCGAGACGGAAGACCAGCCGCCTTCAGGCGGCTGTGTGTTGAAACCAAAGATCGAGATTAACCCATTTTTCAAGGCGGACCAGCCGCCTTCAGGCGGCTGTGTGTTGAAACAAAAACCAATCTTTACCCACTTTTTGAGGAAAAATCCAGCCGCCTTCAGGCGGCTGTGTGTTGAAACACATAAAGGCGACCAAGAAAATGAATGACTACCAACCAGCCGCCTTCAGGCGGCTGTGTGTTGAAACCCAAAACGGAACCCGCAAGTTCGCGCAGATGTTCCCAGCCGCCTTCAGGCGGCTGTGTGTTGAAACGTATAAGGCATGAAACTTATCAACATTGATGCGTTCCAGCCGCCTTCAGGCGGCTGTGTGTTGAAACCAGACCACGCAATACCTTCTTCCTCAGTGAAGAAATCCAGCCGCCTTCAGGCGGCTGTGTGTTGAAACATGCCCGCCTGCCACGTGGCGAACGCCCCCGGACCAGCCGCCTTCAGGCGGCTGTGTGTTGAAACTCGAAACACTGAAAACCAACACGATAACCCATACCCAGCCGCCTTCAGGCGGCTGTGTGTTGAAACGTCAGGTGGCGGTGGTTCGTCAGGTGGCGGTGGTCCAGCCGCCTTCAGGCGGCTGTGTGTTGAAACTATTTAAACCTGAATCAGATAAATTTTGCGCAGCCAGCCGCCTTCAGGCGGCTGTGTGTTGAAACAAGATACCTTCAGTAGCCACCGATAGCCCTTCGTCCAGCCGCCTTCAGGCGGCTGTGTGTTGAAACATTTTCCCCGAATTGGACAAAGCCAAACTGTTTGCCAGCCGCCTTCAGGCGGCTGTGTGTTGAAACTTCCCAGTCTGAACCCAAACATTCGCCTTTAGGTCCAGCCGCCTTCAGGCGGCTGTGTGTTGAAACAGACGACGTTGCGCGTCGGCAATCGCATTGCGAAACCAGCCGCCTTCAGGCGGCTGTGTGTTGAAACCTTGGATACGCGCTCTTTGGTTTCCACGCTGGTCTGCCAGCCGCCTTCAGGCGGCTGTGTGTTGAAACTTTTTGGAGTACACAATGGCAAAGTTATACGCACAGCCGCCTTCGGGCGGCTGTGTGTTGAAACTATTGCTCGCTCAACCTCTGTTATCACATCTTCCAGCCGCCTTCAGGCGGCTGTGTGTTGAAACTGACTGATGGCAGGCGGCATGTGCTGCGCGAAGTCCAGCCGCCTTCGGGCGGCTGTGTGTTGAAACAAGTGTTTGATGCGCGGCAAATCTAAGTTGTCGGCAGCCGCCTTCGGGCGGCTGTGTGTTGAAACAAAGCGGCTTTTGTTTGCGCTGCGGGTTATTGTCTTCAGCCGCCTTCGGGCGGCTGTGTGTTGAAACCAGCATCCACGCGCCGTATCGTGCCGCCTGACCGCAGCCGCCTTCAGGCGGCTGTGTGTTGAAACTTTGAAGAGATGGCCGAAACAGTTAAGGCAAGTCAGCCGCCTTCGGGCGGCTGTGTATTGAAACCAGCCTTTACAGCCCGACTCAAAGCGAGAGGGAACCAGCCGCCTTCGGGCGGCTGTGTGTTGAAACGGATTGATTAAAATGCTACACGGAAAACCGCCCCAGCCGCTTTCAGGTGGTTGTGTGTTGAAACAGACGACCTCTACCGTACTGGCGATTGATTTTGCTAGCTGCCTTCAGGCGACTGTGTATTGAAACCCGTAGCCGAGGGAGCAGATGTAGAGGCGCAGGCTCAGCCATCTTCAGCTAACCATATGTCGAAACCAGACGGTGCTTTCCTGATTTAAACCGCCTGTAACCATTTACTTTTTGATGGTTATCTCTGAAAAATTATCTGTAAAATAGGAAATTTTTAATCCATCAAATCTCTGTCTTTCAGACGATTGAAATCGGATTTGTTCTGTTCTGATCAAATCAGATTTTCCAGCTTCGGGCTGTCGGATAAATTTGATGCAATGCAGGGTTTGATTGGCAAGGGGCTGGATAAAAATGGCAGCTTTGTTATAATAAAACTACTGGCAGTTACATACTTTTCTTGGCATTGCGCCGTTTTATTCATATTAACGAAAGAGGAAAACAAAATGTTTCCAGAATATCGCGATTTAATTTCCAAATTAAAACAAGAAGACGCCCACTTCGCCCGTCTGTTTGACGAGCATAATGAGTTGGACGATAAGATTACAGGTTTGGTTAATAATCCTGTTACCAGCGGTGCTGATGAGATTGAAGAGCTGAAAAAAGCCAAATTGAAACTGAAAGACGAGTTGTACGCTTTGTTGCAAAAGGCTTCAGGCAAGTAATCGGGATTTGAATAAGGTCGTCTGAAAACCGGATTTGGTTTTTCAGACGACCTTTCGTTTATTTAAACAATTTGAACCAACGCTTCAGGCGGCTTGTTCGTGCATTGTGTGAAGGCGGCTTTGCGCAGGGTTTTCTTGAAACCATTTCAATTCGTCGCGCAGGGAAACGACTTCGCCGATAACGATCAGCGCGGGGCGCGGGGCGTTTTCTGCCAGCTCGGACAGGTTTTTCAGATGACCTGTCACGACGCTCTGATGCGGAAGCGTGCCGTTGGAGACGATGGCGACGGGTGTGTCGCCGCTGCGTCCGTGTGCCATCAGTTTTTCGGCGGTTTCGGCGGCTTTGAGCGTGCCCATATAGACGACCAGTGTTTGGTTGCTCAGGGCGAGCGTGCGCCAGTCGGGTTGGTGGCCGTCATGTTTGCTGTGTCCGGTAACGAAGAGCGCGCTTTGGGCGCAGTCGCGGTGCGTCAGGGGGATGCCTGCGTAGGCGGTCGCACCCAGTGCGGCGGTGATGCCGGGGATGATGCGGTAGGGGATGTTTGCCTGCCGCAGGACTTGGGCTTCTTCGCCGCCGCGCCCGAAAACGAAGGGGTCGCCGCCTTTGAGTCGGACGACGCGCAAACCTTGGCGGGCGTATTCGACCAGGAGGCGGTTGGTTTCTTCTTGTTGGACGTGGTGCGAGCCTGCGCGTTTGCCGACGCTGATTTTGTCGGCATCTTTGCGCACCATGCTTAAGACGTCGTCTGAAACCAAGGCATCGTGGAACACAACATCCGCCGCCTGTATCGCCTGCAAAGCATGCAAGGTGAGCAGCCCTGCGTCGCCGGGGCCTGCGCCGACAAGGACGACTTCGCCTTTTGCCGCGCCGAAACCGTCAAGCTGCGCGGCAAGCTCTGCTTCGGCGGCATCAAGGTTGCCTTGGGCGGCGAGCGCATTAAAGCGGCTGTCGAACAGGTTTTCCCAAAAACGGCGGCGGTTTGCCGTGCCTTTGATTTTGGCTTTGACCGCGTTGCGCCATTTGCCGGCGAGTGCCGCCATTTGACCGGTGTGCAGCGGGATGAGCGTTTCAATGATTTGCCGCCACTTGCGCGCCAAAACGGGAGCGGTCGCGCCGCTGGAGACGGCGATTTTGAGCGGGCTGCGGTCGATGACGGCGGGGACGGTGAAGGAACACAAATCCGCGGTATCGACGGTGTTGCAGAGTTTCGCCCGCTGCTCCGCCGCTTGGAAGATGCGGCGGTTGAAGGCGTAATCGTCGGTGGCGGCGACGGCGAAAAACACGTCATCCAAATCGTCCTCGTGAAATTCGCTGCCCAGCCATTCGATTTTGCCTTCGTCCGCCCACTTTTGGAAAACGGGATTGAGTTCGCGGGCGACAACCCTGACCGCAGCCCCTGCCTGCAACAGGCTTTCGGCTTTGCGTTCCGCCACTTTGCCCGCACCCGCCAGCAGGACGGGGCGGCCGTTCAAATCGGCAAACAGGGGATAATGGTTCATGGCGTGTTCTCTTATTAAGTTATCGTGCCGCCCATCTTAAAATCCCGCAGGCTTCGGCGGAAAGAATGGTTTTTGCTTATCTTATCGAATTTGGTTATATGGTGGATTAAATTTAAATCAGGACAAGGCGACGAAGCCGCAGACAGTGCAGATAGTACGGCAAGGCGAGGCAACGCCGTACTGGTTTAAAGTTAATCCACTATATGTGTCGTTTCCGTTGCCGCGCGGCAAAAAGGTCGTCTGAAAACGCCAATCCCTTTTCAGACGACCCCGCCAATATAACGAAATCATCTTTGCTTCAAACAAACCATTCTTTCCGTTTTTCAGACGACCTCTTTAGAGTACCGCCTTATCCGAGTTTTGCTAAAGAGAACAATATGTCTATTCAAAACCACCACCTAGACTGGCTCGAAGCCGAGTCCATCTACATCATCCGCGAAGTCGTTGCCGAAGCGAAAAATCCCGCGCTGCTGTTTTCCGGTGGCAAGGATTCCGTCGTTTTGCTGGCGCTGGCGGTCAAAGCGTTCAAACTCGAAGGCCGTCCGCTCAAGCTGCCGTTCAAGCTGCTGCACGTCGATACGGGACACAATTACCCCGAAGTGATTCAGTTCCGCGATGAAACCGTCGCGCGCACGGGCGTGCAACTGGTGGTCGGCAGCGTCGAAGATTCCATCAAAAAAGGCACGGTCGTCCTGCGCCGCGAAACCGATTCGCGCAACGCCGCGCAGGCGGTTACACTGGTGGAAACCATTGAAGAACAGGGCTTTGACGCGCTGATGGGCGGCGCGCGGCGCGATGAGGAAAAAGCGCGGGCGAAGGAGCGGATATTTTCGTTCCGCGACGAATTCGGACAATGGGACCCGAAAAGCCAGCGTCCCGAACTGTGGTCGCTCTACAATACGCGGCTATTCAGCGGCGAAAACATGCGCGTGTTCCCCATTTCAAACTGGACGGAACTCGACATCTGGCAATACATCGCCCGCGAAAACCTCGCGCTGCCGCCGATTTATTACAGCCACAAACGCGAGGTCGTCGAACGCGGCGGGCTGCTCGTCCCCGTTACCCCGCTGACGCCGAAACGCGAAGGCGAAGTTTCCCAAATCCGCGACGTGCGCTTCCGTACCGTCGGCGACATTTCCTGCACCTGCCCCGTAGCCAGCACCGCCGCCACGCCCGAAGACATCATCGCCGAAACCGCAGCGGCAACCATCTCCGAGCGCAGCGCCACGCGCATGGACGACCGCGTGTCGGAAGCGGCGATGGAAGAGCGCAAAAAGGCGGGGTATTTTTGAGCGGAGCTGCTGGCAAAATCGGTTTGAGTTGAAACCCAAGCCGATGACTTTGTTCCGGAAACATTGTGATGAAGAGCGAAAAAAGTCGTCTGAAAAACCAAATTTAGGTTTTCAGACGACTTTTTCGTTTACGGCTTTAATGTTTATTCGATGACAACACGCGCGTTAAGCGGCTGGACGGGGCGGTTGTTGTGCGAGCCGACGGCGCGGGTGAATTTTTCTGCCTGCGCCTGATCAATGTAGTCGTAGGTTTTCAACAGCAGCCACGATACGCCTTCGCTGCACGGCGGCGTGGTCAGTGAGCCGGCAAAGCGGTAGTATTTCAGTCGTTTCGGCAGCAGGGTGCTGGCGTCGAAGGCTTTGTCGAGGTTTACCTTTCCTTCCTTCATCGGCATCACGTTCCATATAGGCGCGAGGCGGTCGTTGGTCTTGCCGGCTTCGTACAATACTGCCAATACCAAAGGCTGGCGGTTTTCGTCTAGGTGGACGAAGTGGGCTTCCATCGGGAAGGTGCGGCCTTTGATTTGGTTTTCACTGGGGACGTGGAAATGGAATTGTTTCAGGGTGTAGGTGCGTCCGTTCACGCTGAGGGTATTGCCGCCTTCGGGGTAGTTGACTTGAATGGTGTGGCCGTTGTTTTCCACGTTAACCGCGCTCGGCTTGTAATTGACTTTGATGGCGGGCAGTCTGCCGGAGACGGTTTCGGTGATGTTGACGGGGGATTGGTTTTTGCCTGTGGAGCATAAACGGAACTCTTCAGAAAGCTCGCCCCAGCTTTCGGGGGAATCGTGTCCGGTGTAGCCCCAATGGGTGTGGTTTCCGTGTGCGGCGGCGGAGAATGCTGCGAAGGTGGACAGCAGGAAAACAGTCAGACGAGGCAACGTACGGGTCAAGCAGGGCATTGCAATATCCTTTCTGTAAGGAGGAGGGGAAAAAGCATTGCGGTGCGTGTATAGAATATTGTTATTTTTTATTGAACCATAGCCATATTAAATCATCAGGTCAAGCCTTCTTGGATTAATTCTGTTAAGGATATGAAGTAAAAGCGAATTCATTTTTTAAAAAACGATATTGTCGTTTTGAAAATTGATAATAATTTGAAATAGAAAATGCCTATTTTTCACCCCTTAAAAATTTAAGGAAAGCCGACTTATGAAAAAGGTCGTCTGAAACCTGAATTCGGTTTTCAGACGACCTTTTGCCTTGCCTGACAAGGGTTATTTGTGCAACCCGCATTCTTTGCTGTCTTTGCTTTCCCACCACCAGCGTCCGGCGCGGATGTCTTCGTCTGCTTTGACGGGGCGGGTGCAGGGTTCGCAGCCTATGCTCGGGTAGCCTTGGAAATACAGGGCGTTGAGCGGGACGTCGTAGGCTTGCGCGTATGCCCAGACGTCGTTTTCTTCCCAGTCGAAAATGGGGTTGAACTTGGCGATGTTGCGGCTGTGGTCGGTTTCTTCAAAATCCAATTCGCTGCGTGTTGCCGATTGGCTGCGGCGTTGTCCGGTCAGCCAGGCGGGGGCGTTTTTCAGGGCGCGGTTGAGCGGCTCGATTTTGCGGATGTGACAGCAACGGCGGCGCAGCTCGACGCTGTCGTACATGGCGGTTGCGCCGAATTCCTGCTCAAACTGCCGTGCGCTTTCGGGGTCGGGGTGGAAAACTTCCAGATCGATTTGGTAGCGGACGTTGACGGCGGTAATCAGGGCGGCGGTTTCGGGATTGAGCTTGCCTGTGTCGAGGGTGATGATGCGCAGGGGGAGTTTCAGGCGGCAGATGGCGTCGGTAATGATCATGTCTTCGACGGCAAGGCTGGAGGCGAAGACGGCTTGCGGATAGCGGCGGGCAATGTGTTTGAGGCGGGTTTCGAGCGTGGCGGTCAACTCGGGCAGCTGGCGCCGTTCGGCTTCGCCTGTCGTCGGGATGCACCAAAGCTGGGGGCGGAAGAGGGACATGGTTGGCTTGTTCCTTGGTTTTTGTTTTCAGACGACCCCTCTTGCGGCAAAAGGGGTCGTCTGAAAGTTTGTACGGAACATTATTGTCGGGCGGTCTCGCGCGAAGGGGAAAGAATGCTTTTCTATTTCTTTATAACCAAAGCGATTGCTGCTGGTCTTTCGGCACGAGGTGGTTCACGCCTATGCCGATCAGGCGGAAGGCGTCTTCGCGCTGGGGTGGCACGCGCTGCATCAGGGTTTGCGCGGCGCAAAGCAGGGCGTCGGTGTCGGGCAGGACGGAAGAGTAGGTCAGGGAGCGGGTGATGATGCGGAAATCGTGGGTTTTCAGCTTGAGGGTTACGCCTTTGGCTTCGACGTTTTTGCGTGAGATTTGCCGCCACAGGTCTTCGGCAAGATGGGGCAGATGTCCTGCCGCCTGTTCGAGCGACAGGTCTTCGGGCAAGGTGATTTCGGTGGAGATTTGGAGGCGTTCGCGTTCGGCTTTGACGGGGCGTTCGTCCGTACCGCGTGCCAAATCATAAAGGCGGTAGCCGTAGCGTCCGAAATGGTTTAACAGTTCGCCGCGCTCGAAACGGCGCAAATCGCCTGCCGTCTGCATACCCAGCGACTGCATTTTTTTCAGCGTTACCTTGCCCACGCCGGGGATTTTGCCCAAGGGCAGGGTTTCCAAAAAAGCCATGACTTTGTGCGGCGGCAGGACGAATTGCCCGTTCGGCTTGCGCCAGTCCGACGCGATTTTCGCCAAAAATTTGTTCGGCGCGATGCCTGCGGAAGCGGTCAGGCCGGTTTCCGCAAAAATGGCGGCGCGGATTTCTTTGGCAACTTCGCTGGCGTAAGGGATATTTTTGAAATTATGGGTCACGTCAAGATAGGCCTCGTCGAGCGACAGGGGTTCGATTAAATCAGTATAGCGCCTGAATACGGCATGAATCTGCGCGGAAACCTGACGGTACAAATCGAAATGCGGCGGCACATACACCGCTTGCGGACACAGCCTTTTCGCCGTCGCCACCGACATCGCGGAATGCAGCCCGAACTGCCGCGCCTCATACGATGCGGCGCAAATCACCGAACGCGCGCCCTCCCACGCGACGACCACGGGCAGTCCTTTCAAATGCGGCTGCTCGCGCAGTTCTACCGATGCGTAGAACGCGTCCATGTCGATATGGATGATTTTGCGCTGGGACATTGAAGACGGTTGTGAAGAAAAAAGAGACGGGTATTTTAGCGGAAAACGATAGGCAAAGGTCGTCTGAAACCGGTTTCAGACGACCTTTGCCGGTTTATTTGATTTGATAGTCTAAAACGAAACGCGCCGCATCATCTTGAGCCAGAATTTCCGTCAGCTTGGGCAGCGTATCCGCCAATTTTTTTGCCAGCAGATAGGGCGGATTGATGACGAGTATCCCGCTGCCGTGCATACCGAACCCGTCTTCGCGCGGTTTGTGGACATAAAGCTCGGCTTGAAGGTAATTTTCGGGCATGAGTTTTTTCAACTGTTCCGGCATCTTACGGCTCTCTTCGCGGTTCAAGCAGGGATACCAAACCAGATAACAGCCCGACTCGAAACGTTTGAGCGCGTCTTGCAGGGTTTGGACGACGCGGCGGTAATCCTGTTTTTCCTCATAGGGCGGGTCGATCAGTACCACGGCGCGGCGCGGCGGCGGGGGAAGCAGCGAAATCAGTCCGCGATAGCCGTCGGCTTGCGCGATTTGCCCGCGTTTGCCCAGGCGGGCTTCTTTCATGTTGTTTTGCAAATGCGCAAAATCGGCAGGATGAAGCTCGAATAGGCGAAGTTTGTCGCAGTCGCGGGTGAGAAAGCAGGCAAGCCAGGGCGAGCCGCAGTAGAGGTTTTCATCGGGCAGGATTTCTTTCAGACGACCGGTAAAGTCGGACAAATCCGAGGGCAGCGCATCTGCTTGAAGCAGTCGTGCAATCCCCTGCCGGTATTCTCCGACCTTCTGCGCCTGCTCGCCACGCAAATCATACAAACCCGCGCCGCTGTGGGTGTCGATATACCAATACGGTTTGTCTTTGAGATTGAAATATTCCAGCGTAAGGAAGAGGGTGAAATGTTTGAGCATATCGGCGTGGTTGCCGGCATGGAAGGCGTGGCGGTAGCTGAGCATGGCAGGGGTCGTCCGAAAACAGGGAAGGGCGATTATATCCGCAAATGCAGCGGGACTGTTGCCGGGCTTTCAGACGACCTTGGGATTGCGCTGGAAGTAAACCGTCCTGACAGGCTGCCGTCGCGGAAATTTTTGTTTTGTCCGATATAATACAGGTCGTCTGAAACTCGGATTTCCGTTTTCAGACGACCTTTTTTCAATACGGGAAACGAAGATGGCTGAGAATACTGCCGATGATTTGAACCTTGCCGCCGCACAAGCGGCCGGGCATTTGCTGGAGCGTTGCGTACCGGAGGATGCTGCGGTGCTGACGCCGTATGTGTTGCGGCTGTTTGCTGCTTTGCAGAACGGGCATTCGTTTGTTTGGCTGGATGAGGGCGAGGCGGAGGAATTGGCGGGATTGGCGCCGACGGTCGGGCAGGGCACGTCGCCGTTGGTGTTGCAGGGCAGAAAGCTGTTTTTGGGGCGGATGTGGCAGCTCGAGCATGATTTGGCGGCTGAAATCAAGCGTTTGGCAGAAGCGGAAGTCGAGCCTGTGGATTGGATGAGCGCGTCGCAAAACTTGTCCGGCTGGTTTGCCGACAAAGGCAGCGCAGGGCAGCGGGATGCGGCGGGGCTTGCCCTGCTTCAAGCGTTTATGCTGATTACGGGCGGGCCGGGTACGGGCAAGACGACGACTGTGGCGAAACTTTTGGGGCTGGTTTGCACCAACTCTGCCACGCGCCTGCCGCGTATTGCGCTTGCCGCGCCGACGGGCAAGGCGGCGGCGCATATGGCGCGCGCGCTGCATCGGGCAGTGGACGGTTTCGAGATGCCGGATGCGGTGCGCAATCATTTGTCCGCGCTGGAAGGGCAGACGGTCCACCGCCTTTTGAAACTGCGCCCGCCGCAAATGCTGCCTGCGTTTGACGGCAACCACCCGCTGCCTTTGGATGTGTTGGTGGTGGATGAGGCTTCGATGTTGGATGTTTCCCTGCTGCTTCACTTGCTGCGTGCGATTCCGTCGGGCTGCCGCGTGATTTTTTTGGGCGACGAGTTCCAACTGCCTTCGGTCGGCGTCGGCGCGGTATTGGCGGCGTTGTCGAGACGGACGGTTTTGGATAAGGAGACGGCGGATCAGCTGAGCATTTATCTGCCGGAACACGGTTTCCCCGTGGAGGAAAATCCGCCGGTTTTGTCGCAAAACGTCGCGCAACTGACAGTCAGCCACCGTTTCGGCGCAGACAGCGGCATCGGCTGTCTGGCTAGGGCGGTCGTATCGGGCAAGAGCGGGGAAGGTTGGGCGCAGTTTGCCTTGTTCCCCGACGAACTGGAAATCCGCGAAGGTCGTCTGAAACAGCAGGCGGAGCTGCTTTACCGCAAACACGAAAAATACTGGCAGGCAGTCGATAAAAACGATGTGGCGCTGGCGTTCGGACACGCGGCGGATGTGGCCGTTTTGGCGGCATGGCGGCAGGACGCGGAGGCGTTCAACGAAGAGTATTGCCGTTATCTGCAACGCAAACATCGGGCGGGCGCGGATACGCCGTGGTTCGCGGGACAAATCATCATGATTGCGCGCAACGACTATACGCTGGAAGTGTTCAACGGCGACATCGGGCTGATTATGCCCGACGCGGAATCGGCGAACGGCTTGGCGGCGTATTTTCCGAATGCGGACGGTTTCAAAAAAATCGCCATCAGCCGCCTGCCGCAGTTTGATTCCGCGTTCGCCATGACCGTGCATAAAAGCCAAGGTTCGGAATATCGGGAAGTCTGGCTGCTGCCGCCGTCGGGGAAAATAGAGCAGGGCGGAGATGACGCGCTGTCTGGCTTAAACAATGCGCTGCTCTACACCGCCATCACCCGCGCGCGGGAACGCTTCGTCTTTTGGGGAAATGAAGAACAATGGCGGTTGGCGGTGGAGACCCGCAAAACCCGCCGCACGGCATTGGGCGACATCTTGGACGCGATGTTCGTGCCGAAAGCTTGAATCAAACCCTAAAGGTCGTCTGAAAACGGAACGGATGCTGCCGGGAGTTTTCAGACGACCTTTCTCTATTGATATGCGTCAAAATCAGTTTGGAAATAAGCATAATACTCTAAATCTTCTTGACGGTTTGTGCCGTCTTTCATAGGATTACAGCCGTTCGATTACAAAAATTAGTAAATTTCTAACAAATATTGATTAGGAATTTTTGTTAAAAATACCTTTTACCCTTCAATCGGAGATTGGCATGAACATCCAAAAAAACTTTGCCGTTGTATGTGCTGCCTTGGCGGCATTACCCACCGCATTTGCAGAAACCGCTAGCGTAGAGCGCGATGCCGCCGCATTGGCAACGACGAGCGATTATGTCAATTCGGGCAGCGTCATCCGCAAAGACGAAGACAAAATCAGCATTTTCAACGATTTGCTGACCGTAAACGGCACATTCCGCGTCCGTGCCGACACCAAAGACATCAATGCCAACAACAGCAGCACCAATCCCACGCCCGACGCCTCCAATACCAATTTCAACGCCGAATTCTGGTTGCGCGCCAAACTTTATAAAGACTGGAAACTGGTGACCCAAATCGAACCCAACATCGACTTGAAAACCGGCAAATTCAACGGCGACCATGATGTTCCCGTGAACAAACTCTATGCTGAAGGCACGATTACCGAAGGCGTCAAAGCCCGCGTCGGTAAATTCGGTGCATTCTCCTCCTACGGACGCGTCTGGGATACCGAAGTAACCGGCGGCGAAATCTTCTTTGACAACAAAACCCTGCCCACCAAAATCTATGCTGGCCGCCGTACCGGCAGCCTCAACGACAACGTATGGGGCATAGGCGGCCGCCGCAAACACTTCGCCGCCATTCAAAGCAGCCTGCCGATTAACGAAAACATCAACGTCGGCGCAACCGTCAGCTACATGAAAGACATAGACGTGCGCGGCGCGAAGAAAAACGCCGTCTTCGGCGAAATCGGCGCAGATGTCAAATTCAATGACGATTGGCGTTGGATGGCGGCAGTCAGCAAGTCCAACATCAAAGCCTATAACGACGCAGGACAAAAAATCAAAAACGACGGCGTGTTTACCGAAGTCCGCTATAAACTTGCCGACTGGATAGTCCGCAATTCCTACGACGCCTTCCTGAATTACCGCCGCGTCGGTGCGCTTTCGGGCGTATCTTCCGTACAAGACTACAGTAAAAACGTACAAGGCGTACAAGTCGGCGCGACCTACGTTCCTTGGAAAAACTGGAAAGTGTCAGGCTTTTACTTGGCGGGCAAACAAGTTACCCCGACTGCCGGCTCAAGCAGACAAGACGTCAACGTCTTGCGCGGTCAAGTGGAATACAAATTCTAAGCCGTTTGGATAAAGGTTTTGTAGAAACGAAAAAACAGGCAGGGAAAACCTGCCTGTTTTAGTTCGGATAAGATTTCAGATGACCTTTACCTGTTTCCTGATAAAGGTCGTCTGAAAAGTACGATTCCACCAAGACAAACTCCGAATCCTACCAGCTGTCGCGTTTCATGCGGTCGAGTTGGCGGCGGTCGCGTTTGGTCGGCCTGCCGTCGGGATACGCCGCGCTGATGCGGCTTGCTTGGTCGAGTTGTTTCTGCGCTTCGCGTTCGGCGGCGGTTTTCATGTCTTCTTCGTAAAGCCGGCGCGCTTCGGGGGCGGGGCGGCGCTGGTGGTTGAGTGCCAATACTTTGATTTTGTAAGGCAGCGAATTGAGCGTCAGGTCGATGATGTCGCCCGCGCTGATGTTTTTGCTGTTTTTGACTTTGGCGCCGTTGACCTGAACCCTGCCCAATTCGATATGTTTTTGAGCCAGCGCGCGGGTTTTGAAAAAGCGTGCAGCCCAAAGCCATTTGTCGAGCCGCATCGCCGTATTGTCGTGTTCGTTTTTCATAGCCTGTTTGAAATGATTGAACTGAATGGAAGTTTATCATAAGATACGGCACTTCATTTGTTTAGTGCAGATATACTATATCGTTGTAAAAGGTCGTCTGAAAAGGCATCCGCCCGATTATCTGCCGTTTTGCACGGCATATCCTCCATGAGAAATGCTGCCAAATATGCCTGATTGGCGTATGATAGCGGCAGCGTCCCTACCGAGAGCTTCACCCTATGAAACCAGTTTTTTTGGATTTTGAACAACCCATCGCCGAATTAACCAATAAAATCGAAGAGCTGCGCTTTGTGCAGGGCGAATCCGCCGTCGATATTTCCGATGAAATCGCCAGATTGCAGAAGAAAAGCAACGACTTGACCAAATCGATTTTCAATAAGCTGACGCCCGCTCAGATTTCGCAGGTTTCACGCCATCCCCAACGTCCTTACACCTTAGATTACATCCAAGCCATTTTCACCGATTTTGAAGAGTTGCACGGCGACCGCCATTATTCAGACGACCATGCCATCGTCGGCGGTTTGGCGCGCTTCAACGGACAAAGCGTGATGGTTATCGGCCATCAAAAAGGCCGTGACACCAAAGAAAAAATCCGCCGCAATTTCGGTATGCCGCGTCCTGAAGGCTATCGTAAAGCGTTGCGTCTGATGCAGACTGCCGAGAAATTCAATATTCCCGTGATGACTTTTGTCGATACGCCGGGTGCGTATCCGGGCATCGGCGCGGAAGAGCGCGGTCAGTCCGAAGCCATCGGACGCAACCTGTACGAATTGACCCGACTGCGTGTGCCGGTTTTGTGTACCATTATCGGCGAGGGTGGTTCCGGCGGCGCGCTGGCGATTGCGGTCGGCGATTACGTCAATATGCTGCAATATTCGACTTACTCGGTTATTTCTCCGGAAGGCTGCGCGTCTATTCTGTGGAAAACCGCCGAAAAAGCGGCAGATGCCGCGCAAGCCTTGGGTATTACCGCCAAACGCCTGCAAGAGTTGGATTTGATCGATAGCGTGATCAACGAGCCTTTGGGCGGTGCGCACCGTGATTTTGAAACGACCATGAAAAACGTCAAAACGGTGTTGGAAACCGAGTTGCACGAGGCGCAAAATATGCCGATGGCGGACTTGCTGGCGCGCCGTTTCGACCGGATTATGGCTTACGGTAAGTTTACGGATAAGTAAACAATTAATGTGCAGAAAAGCAGGCAGAAGCCCCCCTGCCTGCTTTTTCATTTCTAAGAACTTGCCTTGCCGACACAATATAGATTACGCCATATGAACCCGACGTCGTCTGAAAACCTTCCGCCTCAATGCCGCAGTTTGTTGGAAACCCTGCGTCTTTCGGCGCGTTCGCTTCCTGATGGTTGTACGGTAACGGTCGGATTGAGCGGCGGTTTGGATTCGGTGGTGTTGCTGCATATGCTCGCGTGTTTGCGGGAAGAGCTTGGTTTGAATGTACACGCTTTGCACGTTCATCACGGATTGAGCCGCAATGCGGATGACTGGCTGGTGTTTTGCACACGCTTATGCCAAGAATGGAATGTGCCGTTCAGAAGCGTAAAAGTTGAAGTCAAAAAAGACGGGTTGGGAATCGAAGCCGCCGCACGGAAAGCACGTTATCAGGCGTTTTCAGACGACCCCTCTGGTGTCATCGCGTTGGCGCACCATCAGGATGACCAAATTGAAACATTCATGCTCGCGGCGGTTCGCGGCGGCGGCATTAAAGCACTTGCCGCCATGCCACAATGGCGCAAGCTGGATGAGGGAACGCAAATTTGGCGGCCGCTGCTGACGTTTTCTCGAAAAGAATTGGAAAACTACGCCGCTGCCTGCAACCTGCCGAACATCGAAGACGAAAGTAACGCCGATACGGCGTTTTTGAGAAATTGGATGCGCTATGAAGCCTTGCCGGTTTGGCGGGAACGCATTCCGAATTTTGACCGTCATGTCTGTGCCAACATCCATTCGTTACAAACCGATTTGGCAATTTTAGACGAAGTTGTCGATGCGGATTATCAGACGGTTTGCCAAAGCGGGCGTTTCCAAGTCAGCCGTTGGCAGACATTCAGCGAAGCACGCCGCAGTCGGATTCTTTGGCGGTTTTTTAAGAAGAATGGGATTGTGGAAAGTTCTCCGAGAAAACTGGCAGATTTCGCGCGGATACTGTTGGAAGCGGAAACTGCGCAATGGCAGTTCGGCGAAACATCGGTATGTTTATACCGGGATTTTTTATTCATATTGAAACAAAGCCAGTTTGCAGACGCAGATTGGATAAAGGGAAAAGAAGTCAGAGGTCGTCTGAAAGATATTCTCCAAGAAAACGGCTTTTTTCTGGTACCACACCGCAACGGATTGCCGGAATCGGTCTTGGAAGAAGAAGGAATCATTCGGACGGCGGGTGGTAATGATATGATGAATGTAGGGTTTTTGTTCAAAAATGTTAAGAAAGTGTTGCAAGAAAACCATATCGTACCGTTCGTCAGAAAATGCTGGCCGATTATCACAAATACTGACGGAAACTGCATTGCGATTGTTAACCTTACAGTAAGCCACGATTTTCAAGGGATTGACGGTTTTTTACCGGTTTACGAAAAATTTTTGAGATATAAATGGAACTAAATGCGGCAATAGCTGTCTTTAACTGGCACAGCACGCTTTACTACTTATAGCTTATAATGCAGTTATTATAAAAAGGTAAAATATGAATGATCGCCAGATTGATCAGGTCTTGGTAGAGCGCGCGCAGAAAGGCGAACAAAAAGCATTCGAGATGCTGATGTCCAAATATCAGCGTCGGCTCATTAGATTGATTTCCCGTTTTGTCAAAGACGAACACGAAGTCAACGATGTGGCTCAAGAGGCAATGATCAGGGCTTACCGTGCCTTGCCGAATTTTCGTAGCGAGAGCGCGTTTTATACTTGGCTGTATCGGATTGCTATCAATACTGCCAAAAATTTCTTAGTAACATCAGGAAAGCTGCCGTTCGTCAGTGCAGAGGCTGCCAATGAAGACGGGGATATTTTGGATTTATCGGATCAGATTGCGGATTATCATACGCCGGAAGCTGAGATGATCAATCGGGAAATCCTGCAAACAGTCGAATCAACGATTTCGCATTTGCCCGAGGACTTACGCAAAGCCATTACCTTGCGGGAAATGGACGGTTTGTCTTACGAGGAAATAGCCACGATTATGGATTGCCCGATAGGGACGGTCCGTTCCCGTATTTTTAGGGCGCGGGAAGTGATAGCAAAAGATTTGAGGCCTTTGCTGGAAACTTCTGAAAATCAAAGGTGGTAATAATAATGGTAATAACTATGAACACAACACACGAATATATCTCCATGTTGATGGATAACGACGATGTATCTGAAGAGATGCTTGATCGTCTGTTGTCCGACGATGCCGCTGCCGAAGCGTGGTACGAGTACCATCTGATTGGCGATTACATGCGCTATAAAGCAGGTACGGGGCGTGATGCGGATTTCATGCAAAGCGCAGCATTTACTGCTACGCTTGCTGAAATCAGCGAAGAACATAAGCAACGTCATAAGGCTGAAGTTGCCGCAGCGATGTCTGCTAAGGGTGTTCAAGCTGCAAACAATTCCTTCTTTAAATCTTTCGCCGTTGCTGCCAGCGTTGCTGCAGTTGCCGTAGCCGTATGGCAATTTGCTCCGCAAATGCAAAGTGTTGGATCAGCAGATATGGTCGCAGAAAAAGCTGTTGAAACCAAAGCACAACAGGAAAATATAGTGTCCGTAGTGGCTAATCCAGCTGTTAAAAATGCTTCGGACGCTGTGGTATTACCTGAATCGATAAAGAACGAAAAAGGTGTGAGTCAGACTACGGTTCGAACTGAAATGCAGGTTCAACAGGATTCCATCGTCCACTAAACTGCATATAGAGACAGATTTCCATCAAGTAGAGAAATCCCTTCCCGAGCTATTCGGGCAGGGGTTTTATTTTTGAACGGATGCATCTTGAGGTCGTCTGAAAAAGCGGTTTGAAAAAAGTCGAACGGTATCGTGCGGCTGCCTTTCTGTATCTTTTTTATTTGAATCCGCTATATAATGCGGCACATGAAATTGATTACCTCCGCGCAAAACGAGCAGCTCAAGCATTTGTCCAAGCTGCTGACACAATCTAAAGCACGCCGTGAATACGGGCAAACCGTGTTGGAAGGCGTGCATCTTTTGCAGGTCTATTTAGAGGCGGGATATACGCCCAAACAAGTGTATTTGCCCGAAAGTAAAAACACGCATTCTGAAATCCGAGATTTAATCAGCAGCTTGGATGAGGATTGTATTACTTGGGTCGGAAACGAAGCCTTGTCTAAAATCACCAGTCTGAATGACGCCGATGATGTGATGACTTGGATAGAGATTCCGCCGCAAGATGATTTGCCTTTAAGCGGCGATTGCGTCGTGTTGGATAGACTGCAAGATCCAGGCAATGTCGGTACGGTTTTACGCAGCGCAGCAGCTTCGGGCGTCAAGCAGATTGTGTTGGGTAATGACTGCGTTGATATTTGGTCGCCCAAGGTATTGCGGGCGGGTATGGGAGCGCATTTTCTGTTGAACATATACAGCCGCGTTTTTCTACCGCAATGGCTGGATGCTTATCAGGACAAAATATGGGCAACCGCTTTGGACGGGCGCAATCCTTCCGATTTGTACCAACTGGATTTAAACGCTCATTGTGCTTGGGTTTTCGGCAATGAAGGCAGCGGCGTGAGTCGGGAAATTTTGGAAAAAGTCGACGGCAGCGTCAGAATCCCGATGCTGGGACAGACCGAGTCGTTAAACGTCGCCATGGCGGCAACGGTATGCCTCTTTGAGCAAATGCGCCAACGTATTGCATAAACACTTTCAGACGACCGGTCAGTTTAGGAGAAACCCAATTAAGGTCGTCTGAAAACCTTATCTTCTGCAATTTTAGAATATCAAACCGGCGGTTAATTTGTTTAACCGCCGGTTTGATGTTTCAAAGCAATCAGAATTTGTCATTCGGCCAGCGTGTGCTTTGCAGGATGCTTGCATCGACGTCCTGAATATTGCGATGGCCGGTAAACGCCATGGATACGTCCATTTCTTTATACAGGATTTCCAGCGCGCGGGTAACGCCTTCTTCGCCGTATGCGCCCAAGCCGTAGAGGAATGCGCGGCCTATCATCGTGCCTTTCGCGCCCAAAGCCCATGCTTTGAGGATGTCCTGACCGCTGCGGATGCCGCTGTCCATCCACACTTCGATGTCGCTGCCGACTGCGCTGACGATGTCGGGCAAGGCTTTGATGGCGGATATGGTGTCGTCGAGCTGGCGGCCGCCGTGGTTGGAAACGACCAATGCGTCCGCGCCGCTTTTCACTGCTTTTTCCGCATCTTCAGGTTCCATAATACCTTTGATAATCAGCTTGCCGCCCCACAAATCTTTAATTCGGGCAACGTCGTCCCAGCTCAGGCGCGGGTCGAATTGTTCGGAAGTCCATGAAGACAGCGAAGACAAATCGCCGACATTTTTAGCGTGTCCGACGATATTGCGGAACGTGCGGCGTTCCGTGTTCAGCATTTTCATGCACCATTCAGGCTTGGTCGCCAGGTTGATTAAATTGGCGATGGTCGGTTTCGGCGGCGCGGACAGGCCGTTTTTGATGTCTTTGTGGCGTTGACCCAAAACCTGCAAATCGGCAGTCAATACCAAAGCCGAACAATTGGCATCCTTCGCACGCTTAATCAGGTTTTCCATAAACTCGCGGTCGCGCATCACATAAAGCTGAAACCAAAACGGCGCGCTGGTGTTTTCGGCAACGTCTTCAATCGAGCAGATGGACATGGTAGAGAGGGTAAACGGAATGCCGAACTTCTCCGCCGCCCGCGCCGCCAAGATTTCGCCGTCGGCGTGCGCCATGCCGGTAAAGCCCGTCGGCGCAATCGCCACCGGCATTTTCACATCCTGACCGATCATTTTGGTTTCCAAGCTTCTGCCTTCCATATTGACTAATACCTTTTGGCGGAAGCGGATGTCTTTGAAATCCGTAGTGTTTTCGCGGTAGGTGGTTTCCGTCCAAGAACCTGAATCGATGTAATCGTAAAACATGCGCGGCATCTTGCGCTTGGCGACAAGGCGCAGGTCTTCGATACAGGTCATTTTGCTCAAATCGCGTTTCATTGTTGATTGCCTCTGTTAAGGGGTTGCTTATGGCTTGGGTCGTCTGAAACGGGCAGGGCGGTTTCAGACGACCTTTTGCAATACCATAATGATTTAGTATGAATTAGATAATCTATATCAATCGCAATTATAAAGCAAATGGTTTTAACCCCGCCAAAAGCAGGGTAATAGCACTTTTCAGACGACCTCGGATTCAAGTTTCAGATAAAAAAAGAGAAATCTTTAGGCAGATAAAAATCCATTCGCCCAGCCATTTAAACAAACAATCGGAAGACGCCCAAATATACTTGACTGAATCACTCAGATATTAGACAATCGCACCACTATAAAAAAGCCGACACAGGCACCTACCATGAGACTGACCACAAAAGGGCGTTTTGCCGTTACCGCCATGATTGATTTGGCGATGAACGCGCAAACCGGCGCTGTCAAACTCAGCGCCATCAGCGAACGCCAAAGTATTTCGCTTTCCTATCTCGAACAACTATTCAGCAAACTGCGGCGCGCCGGGCTGGTCGAAAGCCTGCGCGGCCCCGGCGGCGGCTACATCCTCGCCGCCCCTCCCGCACAAATCAATATCGCCCAAATCATTTCCGCCGCCGAAGACAAGCTGGACGCCACCCAATGCAGCAGCAAAGCCAACTGCCACCACGGCGCGCCCTGTCTGACGCACGACCTTTGGGAAAACCTGAACAAAACCATCAACGATTACCTCAGCAGCGTTACCCTGCAAAGCATCATCGAACAGAAAAACAGCGATGACGGCAGCCACGTCATCCAATTTACACATATCCATTAAGTACATTACAGAAAAAGAAAGAGCAAACCATGACCGTCAAAACCCCCGTTTATCTCGACTACGCCGCCACCACCCCCGTTGACAAACGCGTTGCCGAAAAAATGATTCCCTATCTGACCGAAACCTTCGGCAACCCCGCTTCCAACAGCCACGCATTCGGCTGGGAAGCAGAAGAAGCTGTCGAAAAAGCCCGCGCCGACATCGCCGCCCTGATTAACGCCGACCCCAAAGAAATCATCTTCACCAGCGGCGCGACCGAGTCTGACAACCTCGCCATCAAAGGCGCGGCAAACTTCTACAAAACCAAAGGCAAACACCTCATCACCGTCAAAACCGAACACAAAGCCGTGCTCGACACCATGCGCGAACTCGAACGCCAAGGTTTTGAAGTAACTTACCTCGGCGTACAAGAAAACGGTTTGATCGATTTGGAAGAACTCAAAGCCGCCATCCGCGACGACACCATCCTGATTTCCGTGATGTGGGTGAACAACGAAATCGGCGTAGTGCAAGACATTCCCGCCATCGGCGAAATCTGCCGCGAACGCAAAATCATCTTCCACGTCGATGCCGCCCAAGCCTGCGGCAAAGTGCCTGTTGACGTTGAAGCCGCCAAAATCGACCTGCTGTCCATGTCCGGTCATAAAGTATACGGCCCCAAAGGCATCGGCGCACTGTACGTCCGCCGCAAACCCCGCGTCCGCCTCGAAGCCCAAATGCACGGCGGCGGCCACGAACGCGGCTTCCGCAGCGGCACCCTGCCTACCCACCAAATCGTCGGCATGGGCGAAGCCTTCCGCATCGCCAAAGAAGAACTCGAGCAAGACATGGCGCACTACCGCAAACTGCGCGACATCTTCCTCAAAGGCATCGAAGGCATCGAAGAAGTCTATATCAACGGCGACCTCGAACACCGCGCCCCGAACAACCTGAACGTCAGCTTCAACTTCGTCGAAGGTGAAAGCCTGATTATGGCGGTGAAAGAACTCGCTGTATCCAGCGGCTCCGCCTGCACCTCCGCCTCGCTCGAACCCAGCTACGTCCTGCGCGCGCTCGGCCGCAACGACGAACTGGCGCACTCATCCCTGCGCATCACCTTCGGCCGCATGACCACCGAAGAAGAAGTACAGTTTGCGGCAGAACTGATCAAATCCAAAATCGGCAAACTGCGCGAACTGTCGCCGTTGTGGGAAATGTTCAAAGACGGGATTGATTTGAACTCAATTGAATGGGCAGCGCATTGATTGAGAGAAAAGGTCGTCTGAAAATAGCAAGGGACCTTTTCAGACGACCTATATAGAAATAGATAATAATTATGAAGCCTATTTTATCTAGACATACAATCTTATCAACGTTAGATTCAAAACAGGAAGATGAATTAGAATATTTATTTGAAATAATTAAAAAATTTTCAAATATATTGCTTAGTAATAAACAAATACTTAACAATAAACAAAATTGGAATGAGCTACGTTTCCCTTATAAAAATTTATTAAAAGATGCAGAGCAATGCCAAATTTATGACTCGATGGAAAATGTACCTGATCAAATAAAACACTATATTGAGTGTTATAAGTTAAGTAATAAAATTCCTAGGTATCTATTTTTAGATATAACGAAAATAAAATTAAATACTACAAAAATCATTATTCCAAATTTTGGAATAATAAAATTTAAATCTAAAAATACCAATTTATTGAAGAGTGAACATATTGAATTTATAGCTATTTGTAAAGAAGATAGTGGAATACTTACTCTTTATATAAAACAGAAAAATAATATAAAACAGAAAAATAAAAAAATTAAACTGAAGAATAATAAATTTCAAATGGAGAATCATGACACTGAAGAGGAAAATAATAACTCTCAAGTGAAAAATTGGTATACAGTTCTTAGAACTTCTAAAAATTTTTGGCCATACAAAAAATAGCTAAGTAAGAAGGTGCAAACACAAATGAATAATAAGTATCAACCTATCTAAATCAAATTATAAAACTTTTTTGAACATACTTAAAACTTTACAAATATAGGTATATAAATTATGAACGAACAAGAACTCGACTTGGACAATCTCGACAACCTGCTTGAAAATTTTGACGGCGTTACTGTGGAAGGCGGCGTCGATTCGGAAAACGACGACGGCTGCGAAGGCGGCGCGTGCAAAATCTAAGAACGTGTTCATTGTCTCAGCCTCTGCTGTAAACTATCGGCATGAACAGAAAAA
>ERZ772906.246-NODE-246-length-34090-cov-3.299398_pt1 | contig 34090 bp, 28 predicted proteins | sample MGYA00511338_ERZ772906 | MGnify/ENA primary metagenome ERZ772906 (study PRJEB29015, sample SAMEA2738076) | human oral metagenome | biome: human oral; feature: human-associated habitat; material: saliva | place: China | collected 2212 ... | reverse complement strand
GTGGAGCTAAGGGGATTCGAACCCCTGACCTCTTCCATGCCATGGAAGCGCGCTACCAACTGCGCCATAGCCCCAATCCGATAAAACGAACCGGTTTTGCGTTCAACCTTCGCTTAACGCAACGTGGAAAACTTTAGCTGCCACAAACCAGTTTTGGCAAATCCTCCAGCAGTGGCTTACATCACCAAATTGCCGGAGTGGCGTTAGAGCTATCTGCCACGCTCACATTCCACTGGCGAATAGCCCAACCGGGCGGGCGTAAACCGTTACGCAGCACCCCCCAAGCGCAGTTGCCCAGCGACAGCAGCCCCGACCAACTATTAGGGTCTAAACCCAGCAGACAGGTGGCCCCCATAGTCAAAACTGCCGAGTGGGCTACCAGTACCACCGTATCGTCAGTGTCTAAGCCTTCCACGGCCTCGCGCATAGCCGCAGCGGAGCGCTGGCCCACCGCGTCACGCTCTTCCATACCGATGCCACCGGGCGTAGCGCACTTACCACGCCACTGTTTAAACTCCTGGGGCCAGTCAGCCTTAATTTCTTTACCGGTCAGGCCTTCCCAAATCCCAAAGGAACGCTCAATTAGACGCTCATCACTAGCCACCCCAATCCCGGTCAGTTTCGCGAGAGCCCGGGCGGTTTGCTGAGCCCGCTCCAGGGGTGAAGCGATGATCTTAACCGGCTTATAGGCCGCAATAATTGGCGCCGCTGCATCAGCTTGGGCTAGCCCAGCTGCATTTAGGGAAATATCGGTTACCCCCTGCACGCGCCCTTGCAGGTTGTAATCGGTCTGCCCGTGACGCCACACCACCAACTTAGCCATGTTTACTCACTAGCGAGCACGCTGGCGGGCAGCTCAATTTGCGGGCAATCCTTCCACAGGCGTTCCATGGCGTAAAACTCACGGTCCTCCTCGCGCTGGACGTGCACCACAATATCGTTGTAGTCCAGCAGCACCCAGTGGGCCTCAGAATAGCCCTCACGCATACGGCGCTTAGCGCCAGCCTTGTGTAGGGCTTCCTCCACGGCGTCTACCACAGCCATAACCTGACGCTCATTGCCAGCAGAGATCACCAAAAACACATCGGTTAGGGCCAGACGCTGCGAAACATCAATAGCGATAATGTCGCTAGCCTTCTTCTGGGAGGCAGCGTGGGCCGCTGCGTGAGCAAGTTCAATCGCGTAAGGGGTGGCGGACATTTCGTCTCCTTAAATTCTTTAGCCTAAGTCTGATTAAAGCACAGCCGCCAAGCATGTAAATACTTGGCGGCTGCTTGGCTTTTTAGCGTCTGCTATTCGAGTTTGGGTAGCTCCAGGGCCAGGGCATTGGTGGAGCCGCCGTCGAGCACAACGAACCACACCACTGCCGCAACCACCAGTGCCAACACAATGATCAGCAACATGGTCAGGAAGATACGCAAACCGCGACCGTCCTGGCTGGACTCGTCATCTTCCAAGCGGTCATACAAACCAGTGTCCGCCAGCGCCTCATTAGGGGCCGAGTTAGCCTGCTGGTTAGCGCGGGCCTGGCTGAAAGCACCCCAGTTGGGCACTACCTCCTCTTCAAACTCATCCTGAGTAGAAACTATCTCCGGGGTGCGCTGCACCACCGGCGGGTTGGGGTTGGCGGGCTTAATAATGGTCAGTTCACCAGTGTTGGTGTCTACCTCACGCACACCCTTGGCTACTGAGGGGGCCCGTACAATCGGGCGACGTGCCGGGGTCTCATTAGCGGCCGGGGCTGGGGTGGGCGCTGGCTGGGCGTTGCCCCCCAGCAGTGAACGACGGCGCATGGGGGCCGGTTCGGCCTGCCCCGGGGTGGGCTGAGCATCAGCCAGCGGCTCATTTACCGGCGCATAGGCGGCGGTAGAAACATTCCAGTCACCGGCCTCGTCAGCGGAAGGCACCGGCTGGGTGCGGTCGGCTGCAACCGACTGCCACAACGGACCCTGTTCGCCGCCACCGGGCGCCTGCACCGGGGCTGACTGCGCAGCTGGCTGCGCTACCGGTAGCTGCGCTGAATGAGCAGACTGACTGGCCGGCTGGGCAGGCGGATTATTTAGCACCGAGTGCACTGGCAGGAAGGGCGAGGCCGGGGCAGCCTCACTGCGCGGGGCGGCCGACGGCGTCGGGGCACTAACCGCGTTAAAGACTGTGCGGCGTTGGGGCAGGTCTGCCCCAAAATCAGAAACTGCCGAGTTAGCGCTAGCTGCCGAGGCGGCAGTACCAGACAAGGCGCTGGGGGCGGAGGCAGAAAAAGCGCTGGGAGCACTGGCAGCAGAGCGGGCACTAACCGCGTTTACACCAGCCAAATCAGCTGAAGCGGCGGTGGCCGAGAAAATACTGGGGGCACTTGCTGCGCTAGCAGCCGCACGCCTACGCGAGCGAGTCCCGGCGCGGCTAGCCAAATCAGCTGAAGCGGCGGTGGCCGAAGCAGCCGTAGCAGACAAAGAACTGGGGGCACTAGCTGCGTTAGCGCGGCGTCGGGTGGCACGCCCATTAACTGTCGGCGCTGCCGAGGGGGCGCTCAAAGAGCTGTAAGCGCTGGCACTAGTGGCCATAGGTGCGCTGGCTGCGCTAGCAGCACGCCGCGAGCGCGCCGGGTAAGTGGGTAGCGAAGGAGCCCCGGCGTGGGCCGAATTGACGTGTACCACCGGCTGACCTGTAGGGGCCTGGCCACCTAGCGGACCAGCTCCAGCGCTAGTGGCGCTAGCAGCAGAAATACCAAAAGAAGCAGCTGAGCCGGCGGTGGGCGAGCTGCTGGCTAGGTGCGTAGGTAGCCCCACAGCGGGGCCGTTGCCGCCGTTAGCAGCATTGGCGGCGTTAGCGGCTGCAGTATTTACAGGCGGGAAGGTAGGGGCAGCTGCGTGTCCAGCGCTTTCAGGCATACGGCTAGCGGCGGTAGGCACCACTCGCGTATCCCTAAGATCGTCGCCAGGAGTAACGGCCGGGGCGCTAGGGGCAGCAACCGAGGCACTAGCAGCCGGAGCACTAGGGAAGCCAGGGGCGCTAGGGGCGGCGCTAGAGCGGCTAGGGGTTGTAACATCGCCGGGGCCAGAGCCTAAAAGCGGCTCGCGGATAGGCTCAAAACTGTTGTGCTCGTGCAGAGTGTGGCTTTTAATATCCATCTCTGCCATAGGGCTTTGTAGTGCTTGAGCCTCATCAGCAGTTAATTCACCCGAGGCCACTGCCTCACGTAAAGCTTCTTGTTCTTCACGCAGGCGACGCATTTCGCGACGAGTTAACAGGGGCTGCTGGCCGGTTAGGAAGGCTTCACGCTCCGCTGAGCGCTCCGCTTCGCGGCGTGCTCGCCGAGACATTGGGCGGGCAGCTCCGTTTTGAGGCGCGTCAGTCACTTTCGCTATCCTTCCTGCCGGTTTGTCCTTGGGCTACATTGGCGGTCATTGAAGTGGTTGCACTGCGGCGCTGTCCACTTCTATAAAGGCCATATTTACGAATGTATTGCACTACGCCGTCTGGTACCAGGTACCACACCGGCGCGGCGCGTTTAACTCTTTCACGACATGCTGTTGAGGAGATGGCCATAGCTGGCACCTCAACCAGTTGCACGCTATCTGGCAGTCCGGTCTTGTCTAACACATGTCCCGGACGGGTGACCCCCACCATATGTGCAAGCTCGAATAGTTTATCGGCGTCTTTCCAAGAAAAAATCTGCGCCAACGCATCTGCGCCAGTGATGAAGAACAACTCCGTGCCTGGATAAAGTGCGGCAATATCACGCAAAGTATCCACAGTGTAGGTAGTCCCGCCGCGATCAATATCCACCCTGGACACAGTAAAGCGCGGGTTAGAGGCCGTAGCGATAACTGTCATCAAGTAGCGATGCTCGGCAGCAGAGACGCGACGGTCACGTTTAAAGGGTTGGGAAGCTGTAGGAACGAAAATCACTTCATCAAGCTCAAAGGCGTCTTGCACTTCGCTTGCAGCCACCAAGTGGCCATGGTGAATCGGGTCGAAAGTGCCACCCATAATGCCTATGCGTGGTGCTCGCCCTGTTTTTTCCATGCCTACATACTGCCATGAATTAATATAAATAGCCTATCCTTATGGGGGTATTAACCAAGTTTTCCTACAGTTTCGCGGCCTACACTGGCAATCTGACACGTATTACGGGAGGCAGTAATGACCAGGCATGATCGGCTTAGCGAGCTACTGGCTATGGTTCTGGAAGCCGGCAGCGTGCATATTGACGACGTCGTCTCTCAACTGGGGGTTTCCGCCGCAACCGCCCGGCGCGATCTGGATTTACTGGCCAGCCAACAGTTAGTTACCCGCACTCGCGGTGGGGCTAGCGCCAACCCTACTTCTTCAGAGCTGCCCTTGCGTTACCGCACTACACGCATGTCTGAGGAAAAGACACGTATTGCTCACGCTGCCGCCAAACTGGTTGAGCCGGGCCAAACTATTGCCCTTAATGGGGGCACTACCACCACTGAGATTGCCCGTGAACTGGCCTTACATGCACCTGAGCCCACTTTGGAAGTGCCGCAAGTTACGGTGGTTACTAATGCGGTCAATATTGGTTATGAGCTGACTGTGCGCTCGCATGTGCGGGTAGTGATGACCGGCGGAGTGCCTCGTCCTCAGTCATATGAGCTGGTAGGCCCCCTGGCACAGCGTATTTTGCCCGATATTTACATCAACACCTTGTTTTTAGGGGTTGAGGCTCTAGGCCCGCGCGGGGCCTACGCTTCCCATGAGGGTGAGGCAGCCATTAACGCGGCCTTGGCTGATGCGGCTGAGACGGTGGTGGCTGTTAGTGACCACTCGAAACTTGGCACTAGTGCCTTTGCACTGATCCGCAAGCTGTCACAGATTGACCTGCTGATCACCGACAGCGGTGTGGATGAGGACACGCTGGCGTGGATCAAAGCCGCCGGGGTAGAGACTATGATTGTTTAAGGGAAACATTTTCTCCCCTACCCCAACATAATCGAACACAGCTTGGTTGGTGCCTGGTGCATTAGCTTAGCTGTGCAACTGCTGCCGAGGAAGTCTGCAATGACCATGCCCCCCGCCCCGCGCACTACCGGTCGTGTCACCATGCCCATCCAAGAGGGCATTGATGAACAAATCCGCGCCCTTTGCACTGTTTTAGGTGCAGATGCCGTACGTAACTCTGACGGCACTTGGCTCCCTGAAATCGCCTCTGAACTGGTGGACAAGGTTTACTCCACCTACTTCCCTGCCCGTGGCGATCAAGAATTTGCGTTGGCTCATCCCCAAACTTTGGTTAACCAGTATCTGCTTTCTGCCCGGCACACTGCTTTAGGCGCCACTGCCCTAGAAATTGACGTCATGGAGGGCTATTTCCGTGACCAGTTCGCCCCGCACTATGAGCGCTATGAGCGTTTTTGGGAGGTCACTGACCGCACCACTGGCCAGGTAGTGCCCGTAGAAGACTGGCAGCTAGATCAGCAGCGCGGGGTGGTAACTATCCCCCAGCCCACGCCTTGGCATGAATACACTGTGGCTTTCCTAGCTGATCAGCTGTGGGACTCCACCCAGATGTACAACTACATCACCAACAATTGGCAAGATGACCCCACCCGCGTCAAAGAGCGCCCTTATGACGCACGCAAACACCCGGTGTGGGAACACACCCGCCAGGCCCTGACCGACTGGCTGAAGGCCCACCCGGAAGTGGATGTGGTGCGTTTTACCACTTTCTTCTACCACTTCACGCTGGTGTTTAACGAGAGCGGTAAAGAAAAGTTCGTGGACTGGTTTGGCTATTCTGCCTCCGTCTCACCTGAAGCTTTGGACGCTTTTGAGGCTGAATACGGCTACGCGCTGCGGGCTGAAGATTTTGTCGACGCCGGCTACTACAACTGCCCCTTCCGCTCCCCCAGCCCCCAGTTCCTAGACTGGATTGATTTCACTTCCAGGTTTGTGGCCGCCAAGGCCAAAGAACTGGTGGATATTGCCCACGCTAATGGGCGCGAAGCCATGATGTTCCTGGGTGATAACTGGATTGGTACCGAGCCTTACGGCAAGTATTTCCCCTCAATTGGCTTAGATGCGGTGGTTGGTAGCGCCGGTAGCGCCGCCACTACCCGCCTGATTAGCGATATTCCCGGGGTTAAATACACCGAGGTGCGTTTCTTACCTTACTTTTTCCCCGACGTTTTCAACCACGAGGGCGGAGACCCGGTGGGCCAAGCCAATGATTCTTGGTTAACTTCACGGCGCGCTATTGTGCGCCGCCCGCTAGACCGGATGGGCTATGGCGGCTATGTTTCGCTGGCCCTGGAGTTTCCTGAGTTTGTGCAGCGCATTGCCCAGATCTGCCAGGAGTTCCGCGACATTCACGAGTTTTCCGGCGGTAACTTGCCGGCTAACGCCCCCTTTAAAGTGGGTATTTTGAATGCCTGGGGTAAGCTGCGCAGCTGGCAAACCCATATGGTGGCCCACGCCCTGTGGTATAAGGCCTGCTACTCCTATGTGGGTGTGGTTGAGGCCTTGGCTGGTTTGCCTTTTGAGGTGGAGTTCCTCTCCTTCAGCGAGGTTTTGGACCAGGGTGTGCCCAGCGATATTGGGGTGCTGATTAATGCTGGCGCTGCTGGCACCGCTTTTTCTGGGGCTCAGGCTTGGGATGATCCGCGCCTGAGTGAAATTATTCGTGCCTGGGTGGCCGCTGGCGGCGGTTTCATTGGTGTGGGTGAGCCTAGTGCCTATCACAAGGGCGGGGCTTTCTTGCAGCTTAGCGATGTTTTGGGGGTGGATCGCGAGCAGTCCTTGTCACTGTCTACTGACCGCTACCCCACTGTCAGCCTTGACCATTACGTTAGCGCTGATTTAGACCCTGTTTTCGACGACGGCGAAGGCGCTGGTGGGGATGTGTTTGCTAGCAGCGCGCAGATCCTGCGACTAAAAGAGGGCAGTGTACAGCTGGCGGTTAACCACTATGGAGCCGGGCGCGCCGTGTATTTCTCGGGTCTGCCCTACTCCTATGTAAACAGCCGCACCCTGCAGCGCGCCCTGTATTGGGCGGCTAACCGTCAAGACCTCATTGAGCAGTGGCATACCAGTCACCCGGCCACTGAAGTGGCTTGGTATCCGCAGGTACGCCGGTTCTTGGTGACTAACAACTCCTACCAGGCGGTTAACACCAGCGTATGCGGCCAGGGCCAAACCTGGCAGGTTGAGCTTGAGCCTATGGGTAGCTGCTGGATGGATGTGGATTAAAGACGTTTAGGCGCGCGCTTTATCTAAGTGCGCGCCTAAGCTTGCGCCAGCGTTTGGGACTAATGATTAGCTCAAGCCCAAACACCACCATCCACACAAATAAGATAGTCAGGTGCACTCTTTGGGCAATACCGCTGTAACGCTGAAGTACTTCTAGCACGGCGGCCGTAATCGCATAGAAGGCACTTGCCGCTGTCATTATGCCGGTTAGGTAACGACTAGCCGGCATAATTTTGTGTAGCCTTAGGCCGCTGCGTGGGCTCAGTAGGCCGGTTAAGCCCACGCCGGCTGCAATCCAGGCCCCTCCCACCACAATCGAGGAGCCTTCATGAACCCGGTGCACCCAACTGGTGGAGTGTGCTAGCTGCGCCTTGCAACTATCTAAAGACACCGCGCATTGCATTGGAAAACTAACGTCCACAATGGTGGCCAACCCGATCAGCACCAGTCCCCCAAATCCCAGCAGGGCGCAGCGCCTGCCCCAGCGGTTAAGTTTGCGCCAGTGGACGTTTCTACCCAGGTTGTTAAGCCCTACCATGCCGGTGCCGCTAACCAGCAGTGAGGCTACGCCGTCGCCAATACGAGTGACCTTAGCGGTGGGCTGGCCGCTAGCAGCCAATTCAGAGGCGTAGGCGTTAACCCAACTCAAATGCGAGCCCAGCAGACCAGACAGCAGCCAGGTGGAATAAACTATGGCGGCAAGTATTATGGCCACACCGGCGGTGCGTGCATATTTAAACGGCATCGCGTCCTCATAATGCTCGGAAGTACTGCTTTTATTATGGCTGTAAGGGCTGCTAACTAGCCAATTGCATCGCTTCAAGGCAAATCGAGACGCTGTGAGATTTTAAGTAAACATGCTAAACGATTGACACATATAAGCTGGCCTCGCCGGGGTAAGACAAAGGCGTCCTACCCCACCTCACCAGGCGATATGCCCAAAAATCGTCTGGGTGCGGCAGCACCGTTAGTGGGGCGACCAGCGCGATTAAGGACGCTCCGCTAACACGGTGCTAGCACGTCACATATGTTGTCAGATCTTTGCCTGACAGAGTTATCTAGTTTCGGTTTACAGATCCGGGTCGGTCCACAGACCCTGGGCTGCTTCTTCACGCAGGGCTGCGCGGGCAGCTTCTTTCGCGTCCATACGTTCTTTATATTCAGCTCGGCGCTGCTCGTTGGTACGGCGGTGGTAGTCCTCCACGCGCACATCCGTGCCGCGCTGGCCCAGCAGCTCAGCCCCGGCAGTGAGGGTGGGCTCCCACGTGAAGATGACGCCGTCGCTTAAATCACCGATAAGCACCGTGTCTCCACCCTGTGCCCCAGCCTTGAGCAGCTCATCTTCCACGCCAGCAATAGCCAGGCGGTCAGCTAGGTAGCCCACGGCCTCATTGTTAGTGAAGTCAGTTTGCAGCACCCAGCGTTCAGGCTTTTGGCCGCGCACCTGATAAACCTTGCCCTCCTGGGGGTGGTTAACCAGCTTAATGGTGGCAATGGGCTCATTCTTACGCCGTCCTACCGGGGCCGGGGTAATAACCGGGCGCACCGTCTGACTTTCGACCTCTTGCAGCTGCTGGCGGTCTTGCTCTACCAGGTCCGCTAGCGCATAGGACAGTTCACGTAGGCCCTTACGGGTTAGCGCACTGACTTCAAACACCGGCCAGCCGCGCTCTAACAGCTCATCATGCATCATTTCCGCCATGGCGGCGCCGTCAGGCATATCCACCTTGTTAACCACAATCACGCGCGGACGGCTCATCAGCGGCAGACGGCCGGTGGCACTGCCATCATCAGCTAGGCGCTGGGAGTAGGTAGCCAGCTCAGCTTCAATAACCTCAAGATCGTGTAGCGGATCGCGGTCAGATTCCAGCGTGGCCGCGTCAAGCACATGCACAATCACCGCGCAGCGCTCAATGTGGCGCAAAAACTCCAGGCCCAAGCCCTTGCCTTCACTGGCGCCAGGGATCAGCCCGGGCACATCCGCAATGGTATAGCGGCTAGAGCCAGCCTCAACCACGCCTAGGTTAGGTACCAAAGTAGTGAAGGGATAGTCGGCAATCTTGGGGCGCGCCGCACTCATAGCCGCAATCAGGGAAGATTTACCAGCGCTGGGGTAACCCACTAAAGCCACGTCAGCGATGGACTTTAGCTCAAGCACCACATCTTTTTTCTCACCGGGCAGCCCCAGCAGGTGGAAGCCCGGGGCGCGCCGCTTGGAGGAAGCTAGCGAGAAGTTACCGCGCCCGCCGGCGCCACCTTCTGCCACTACCAGCTGCGCTCCCTGCTCAACCAAGTCAGCGATTACAGTGCCGTCAGTGTCTTTAACAACCGTACCTTCAGGCACCGGCAAGATTACATCAGCGCCGTTTTCGCCGCGCCGCCAGTCCCCCATACCCGGGGTGCCACTGGCAGCGCTACGGTGAGGGCTGCGGTGGTAGCTAAGCAGGGTGGTGACCGAGGGATCTACCCGCAAAATAACCGAACCACCGTGACCGCCGTCGCCACCATCAGGGCCAGCCAGGGGCTTGAACTTTTCACGGTGAATCGAGGTGCAACCATGGCCGCCGTCACCACCGGCAACGTGCAAAACCACGCGATCAACAAAACTGGCCATGATCTCTCCTAGGTATCAGTTGCGGGCGTATATATGACGCAAGGGCGGCCGGCATCGCGCCGAACCGCCCTCACATGACGTTTAGTCGCTGGTCTCAGGCCTCAACTAGGACGTTGACGACCTTACGACCGTGGTGGGTGCCGAACTCGACACTGCCAGCTGCGGTAGCAAACAGGGTGTCGTCGTTACCGCGGCCCACGTTTACACCAGGGTGGAAGTGAGTGCCGCGCTGACGCACGATAATCTCTCCGGCCTTAACAAACTGGCCGCCGTAGCGCTTAACGCCCAGGTACTGTGCGTTCGAGTCACGGCCGTTGCGGGAGGAACCCAGACCCTTCTTGTGTGCCATTTCCTAATCCTCTTTTCTGCTAAGACTAATCGATGCCGATATAGGGCAAGATCAGGCGATTGCGGTGACCTTGACGGCGGTCAGCTTGGCGCGGTGGCCCTGACGCTTACGGTAACCGGTCTTGTTCTTGAACTTGAGGATGTTGATCTTAGGACCCTTCTCGTCGCCGACGATTTCGGCGCGAACGGATACCTCGGCTAGGCCAGCAGCGTCCGAGGTCACCTTGTCGCCATCCACCAGGAGTAGGGGGGCGAGGGTTACCTCGTCGCCGATCTCACCGGCAAGCTTGTCGACAACGACGACGTCGCCGACGGAGACCTTCTCCTGACGGCCACCAGCCTTGACGATCGCGTAGACCACGTTGATGCTCATCTCTTTTAGTCGTTTTAAGCGCCCCGTAGCTACTAAGCCAACTTGGCACTTTCTGGCAAACGGTGCGCAACGCACCGACGGTCAACTCTACGTGACGAAGGGGCGTTGCGCCAACCTGTTTTCACTATTCTTCAGTGTGGTCTTGCGCACCGGTTTCAGTTTGTGCCGGTGCCACCACCCCAGAGCTAGCTGCCCGACGGCGCGGGCGACGCATAGTTTCTAACACCGTGTCGGCGCTAGAAACTACCGATCCACCTCCGGAAATAGTCTGCCTCTGGGCCGGGGCGGCCGGGGCTTGCTCGGGGGTGACGCTTAAATCGGGGGCACTAGCAGCGCGACGCACAGCCCGACGGCGTGGGCGCGGCTGGGCTACCTCGGTAGCTGCGTGTGACTGCTCAGCTACCTTGGCGCTTGCGGACGCCTGTCCGGTTACCTCCTCCTGGCCGGGTGCCGGCTCTAGTGGCGCGTCAGCCGACTGTTGAGCCTCAGGGGCGGCGTCCGGGCCACCAGCATCACTAGGGGCGCCAGCGTCGTCGTGAGCAGTACCGTTGGCAGCCTCGTCGTGAGCCTGCTGCGGCTGTAAAAGCTCCATAAAGTCAGCCGGCGCAGCGGGCTCAACAAACTGGCCCGAACGGCGCACCCGGCGCGGCTGACGCACAGTTTCACGTGGCGCCTCGCTAGCCCCGCTTTCGTGTGCCTGCTCAGCGGCGGCAGCGATCTGGGCTAGAGCGTTGCGCACATTGTCGCGCTCAGACTCATCGGCCACGCTGGCCGCAGCAGACTCACTGGCTGAGTCATTCTTACGGCGCGGTTCTTCATCCTTACGCTGCTTACGACGGCGCTTACCACTGTCTACATGGGCTGAGGCAGACATAGACATGTCCACCACCTGGTTTTCCACCGGGGCGTCGTGGACGATAAAGCCACGCCCATTGCAGTGCTCACACGGCGTCGAGAAGGCCTCTACCAGCCCCTGCCCCACACGCTTACGGGTCATCTGCACTAGCCCCAAGCTGGTTACTTCAGTGACCTGGTGGCGGGTACGGTCGCGACCCAGGCATTCGATTAGGCGGCGCAGTACCAGGTCCCGGTTGGACTCAAGCACCATATCCACAAAGTCGATTACCACCATGCCGCCGATGTCGCGTAGACGCAGCTGGCGCACAATCTCCTCAGCTGCTTCCAGGTTGTTGCGGGTGACGGTCTCCTCTAGGGTGCCGCCCGCGCCGGTGAAGCGGCCGGTGTTGACGTCAATAACCGTCATGGCTTCGGTGCGGTCAATTACTAAGGTACCGCCGCTGGGCAGCCACACCTTGCGGTCAAAAGCCTTAGCTAGCTGCTCCTCTACCCGGTAGGTGGTGAACACATCCACCGGAGAAACCCAGTGCTCTAGGCGATCAGCTAGCTCAGGGCTAAGCTCAGTGACATATTCGCTAATGGTTTGCCAGGCTTTAGAACCCGAAACGATCAGCTTGCGGAAGTCTTCACTAAAGACGTCACGCACCACGCGCAAAGCCAGCTCCGGCTCACCCTTTAGTAGCAACGGGGCTTTGCCTGAGCCACGGTTAACGGCTTGCACCTTCTTTTGGATCTGCTCCCACTGGGCGGTTAGGCGCTGCACATCAGCGGCTAGCTGCTCTTCGGTGGCCCCCTCGGCGGCGGTGCGCACAATTACGCCGTGTCCGGCGGGCACAACCTGCTTCAAGATGCGCTTTAGGCGGGCGCGCTCAGTGTCGGGTAGCTTACGTGAAATGCCGGTCATGGAAGCCCCGGGCACTAGCACCAGGTGGCGTCCAGCCAGGGTAATCTGACTAGTTAGGCGCGCGCCCTTATGACCAATGGGGTCCTTGGTTACCTGCACTACTACCGTGTCGCCGCTCTTGAGGGCGTCTTCGATGCGGCGGGGCTTGCCTTCCAGCCCGGCGGCGTCCCAGTTAACTTCACCGGCGTAAAGCACGGCGTTGCGGCCCTTGCCCAGGTCAACGAAAGCAGCTTCCATCGAGGGCAGCACGTTTTGTACGCGCCCAATGTAGACATTGCCCACCATTGAGGTTTGGGTGTGGCGGGCTACGTAGTGTTCTACCAGCATGTCGTCTTCAAGTACGGCGATCTGGTTGAGGCCGTCTTTTTCACGCACGATCATCTGGCGGTCCACGCTTTCGCGGCGGGCCAGGAATTCTGCTTCGGTCACGATCGGGCGACGGCGTCCAGCGGCGCGTCCTTCCCGACGGCGTTGGCGCTTGGCTTCTAGGCGGGTAGAGCCTTTAAGGGCGGTAACTTCGTCTTTAACATCGCGGGCTTCATCTGAGCGGGTGCGGGTACGGCGGCGACGGCGACGACGCAGCGAGCCGGACTCTCCGCCTTCTTCCTCTTCGCTGCTTTCTTCACTGGCCTGCGTGTCAGCTTCAGCCTCTTCAGGGCTGGAAGCGCTGGTAGTGGTTTCTTCTTCCTCTTCGCGCACGCGTGAGCGGCGTCCGCGTCCACCGCGACGACGGCGCACAGACTTGCGGCCGCTTTCATCGTCTTCTTCAGCCGTATTTACATCAGTACTTTCGTCCTGAGTTGCTTCGCTCTCTTGATCAGCTACTTCGACGCGCTTTTGGTGACTAGTACGTTCGTCACGGTGGCGAGTTTTGCGGGACTTAACGCTCGCGCGCGCAGGGCGGGGGGCGTCGTCGTCGTTTTCAGCAGAATCAGCCTCTACTACCGGGCGCTTACGCACTGCAGAAAAATCTGGGGCCTGAAATAGTAGGGAGCCGAAAGAAGCAGGCGCACTGGGGACTTCCTGGGGTTCCTCAGCAGCACTAAAAGTGGAGTCAGCCATTATTTTCTCCAAAGTGACGCAGCCCAGGTTCGCACCTACCCCAAGCTGGTCGGGTCGTCGCCGCAGTGGGCGGAAAGTCTAGGAGCATCCCTTGTGAGATGTCAGGGCCGCCGCAGTGCGCATTCTAGCCGGGCTTTGCAGCGACGAACATATGCGGCGCAAAAGCAGTTTGGCGAGCGCAGGGCAGGCGGAGAGCGCGCTGGTACGTAAGCGGAGCTCTTGGGGAATTATTCCATATCCTTGGCGCTAAAAGTTGGTATAGGCGTCACAGATAGCCAGTTTTTACTGTTGGCGTCAATAGCTCCAAGCAGGGCCTGAGTGTTTTTCGGGCGTGTCGGGTCGAGCGTGCGCAAGCTGGGACTTAGGTCAGGACTAGCTAAGTCCACACAAGCCCGTTCGGGACGTATGTCCCAGGTATTTTGCAAGGGTAAACAAATTCACTTGAGTCATTTGCACTCTTAGTCAAAAAGTCCCACTTCTTCATGACAGTGCGTCAGGCTTAGACGTACACTTACGGCGAAGTGTTTTGGCCCCACGGCTAAATTTGGCCCTACAGCTAAAAACTCAAGATTTAATCATTAGTACCAAGAAAGGTAGCGCTTGTGACCACCGCAATGGCGCTCGACAGTCTGGACCTAGCCCGCTGGCAGTTCGGGATCACGACCGTCTATCACTTCGTTCTGGTTCCACTCACCATCGGTCTAGCACCGCTGGTAGCACTCATGGAAACCGCTTGGCTCAAGACCGGTAACGAGCAGTGGCTAACTCTTACCAAGTTCTTCGGCAAGGTATTCATCATTAACTTCGCACTCGGTGTGGCCACCGGTATCGTGCAGGAATTCCAGTTCGGTATGAACTGGTCTGAATACTCTCGCTTTGTAGGCAACATCTTTGGTGCCCCGCTAGCCTTCGAGGCCCTGCTGGCCTTCTTCATGGAATCCACCTTCATGGGCGTGTGGATTTTCGGCTGGGACCGCCTGAGCAAGAAACTGCACAACCTGTGCATCTGGATGGTGGCGCTAGGTGTTAACCTCTCCGCCCTATTCATTTTGGCCGCTAACTCCTGGATGCAGCACCCGGTAGGCGCCGTCGTTAACCCCAAGACCGGCCGCGCCGAGCTTGACGGTATTGGCGGCTTCTTCGAGGTACTGACCTCTCCCCTAACCTGGGCCACCTACCTGCACGTAGTGACCACCGCCCTGCTGGTTGCTGGCGCTACGGTTATGGGCATTTCCATCTGGTGGATGGTGCGCGCAGTGCGTGCCGAGCAGAAGTTTGAGGCCACTGAGTTGTGGCGTCGCGGCGCTCGCTTTGGCGCCTACTTCGCACTAATCGCCGGTATTGGGGTACTGGGCACCGGTCACTGGCAGGGCCAGCAGATTGCTGAATACCAGCCTGCCAAGTTCGCCGCCGCCGAGGCCCTATGCCAGAGTCAGGAAGGCGCCGGCTTTACCGTAGCTGCCTTCGGTGACTGCTCTGCCAACGGCGGCCCCACCCGCATCATTGAGATCCCCAAGGTCTACTCCTTCATGGCCACCAACGACTTCAACGCCCGTATGACCGGCTTGGACGACGCTCAAAAGGACATGGAGCAGCGCTTTGGTAGCACCGCTGCCGACGGCTCCAAGATCAACTACACCCCCGACGTCATGACCACCTTCTGGACCTTCCGTCTGATGATCGGCACCGGCTCGCTATCCATCTTGCTGGCCCTGGTGGTGCTGTACCTGACCCGCGCCAACAAGCTCATTGCTAACCGCAAGCTGGGCACGCTGGCCCTGTGGAGTGTGACCCTGCCCTTCCTGGGCGCCAGCTTCGGTTGGATCTTCACCGAAATTGGCCGTCAGCCTTGGGTAGTAGCCCCCAACCTGGCCACGGTACGCCCTGACGACCCCACCACCTGGGTATACATGCTCACCCAGAACGGTGTATCCACGGTAGTCTCTTCCGCTTCCGTATTGACCAGTATGGTCGTATTCACCCTGCTCTATGCCGCTCTGGGCGTGGTTTGGTTTATGCTCCTGCGTCGCTATGTGCGTGAAGGCGTACGCACCCCGGTAGCTGACAAACCGGCCGACGACGCCGAGCTGACCTTCCAGTACTGATAAATACAAGGAAGTAAGACAAAATGACGTTATCTGTTCTCTGGTTCATCCTGATCGCTGTTTTGTGGATCGGCTACCTGACCCTAGAAGGCTTCGGCTTTGGGGTGGGCATGATCTACAAGTTTGTGGCCAAAGATGAGCGCGAACGCCGCGCTCTACTAGGCACTATCGGCCCCCACTGGGACGGTAACGAGGTTTGGCTACTCACCGCTGGTGGTGCCACCTTCGCTGCCTTCCCCGAGTGGTATGGCACGCTCTTTTCTGGAGCCTACCTAGTTCTGTTCCTGATCCTGCTGGCCCTGATCGTGCGTGTCTGCGCTATTGAGTGGCGCGGCAAGATCAACTCTGACACCTGGCGTGCTCGCTGGGACTGGGCCCACACCATCAGCGCCTGGCTGCCCGCCATCTTGTGGGGTGCCGCCTTCGCCAACTTGGTGCAGGGTATGCAAATTGAGGTAGTTGAGGTTGCCAGCCGCAAGGTTGTCCCCGTCTCTGAGGCCCTGGCCGCCCAGAGCGCCGGCACCCTGATTCCCGGCGCCTCCCACGAAATCACCGGCGGCTTCTGGAGCCTAATCACCCCCTTCACTCTGCTAGGTGGTTTGGTTACCTGCTCGCTGTTCTTGACCCACGGGGCCCTGTTCGCGGCCCTAAAGACCGCTGGCGATCTGTCCAAGCGTTGCTCCGCCCTGGCCCTGAAGCTGGGTGTGGTCTCCACCGTGCTCACCGCCCTATGGGCGCTGTGGGCTCAGCTGGCCTACTCTGCCACCCCCGTCTCTTGGATTGGACTGGTACTGGCTGCCCTGTTCCTGGTGGCTTCCTTGTACCTGAACCTGCGTGGGCGTCAGGGCCTGGCTTTTGCCACCCACTTTGGCGCCATCGCCTTTGCCGTGGTGTTCATCTTCCTAGCTATCACCCCCGACATCATGCGTTCTGCCATCAACCCGGCTTACTCGCTGACTATCTCTCAGGGTGCTAGCGCGGATGTGACCTTGCTGATTATGACCATTGCCGCCGTGGTATTCGTACCCGTGGTGCTGGTGTACACCATTTGGAGCTACAAGGTCTTCGCCAAGCGCATCAACGCTGAAAAGATTGACCCCAATGCCGGCCTAGACCCGGTTAAGGTGCGCGACAACTCCGCTAAGCCGGTGGGCTTGGCTTACTGATCACTTGGCCTGCTGATCAACAAGATCAGTAGTCACCACTGATTGCTGTTTAGCAAAGCGCTGGTGGCGGGCAACCTGCTTGTGGTTGCCCGCCACCAGACTTTTTTCCTAAATCAAACTATTTGAATATCCTCGCTAGACTGGCCTTGTGAAGCCTTTGGACCCACGCCTGGCGCGCTACGCTAAAGCAGCTCGCAGCTACATTATTTTCACCGCAGTCACCGGTTTTCTAACCGCCGCTGCCATAGTTAGCCAAGCTGCTTTGATTGCCTACGTCATTGCCCCCGTGATCACCTCAAAGCAATCCCTAAATACGCTAGCTGTGCCTTTAGTCCTGTTGGCGGGGGTGCTAGTTGTGCGCGTAGTAATCACCTACCTGCAAGAGTCACGCGCTCACCGCGCGGCCACACAAACTGTGGTGCAGCTACGCAAGCTCGTATTAGAGCAAGCCATTGGCGCCGGCCCGCGTTGGCGCTCAACCAACACCTCCCAGAGCGCCACCTTGGCTACACGCGGCCTAGATGATCTAGAACCCTACTTCACCCGCTACCTGCCCCAGTTGCTGCTGGCGGCCACAGTCACCCCGGCCACGGCTCTAGTGATGTTCACCCAGGACATCCCCTCCGCCATTGCGGTAGTGGCCACCATCCCGCTGATCCCTATTTTTATGATCCTGATCGGCAAGCTCACCTCCCAATACTCCAATGAGCGTCTAGCCGCCATGCAGCGCCTAGGCGCCCAGGTTTTAGATTTGACTTCCGGATTGCCCACCCTTAAGGCCTTAGGGCGCGCCCAAGGTTCAAGCAAACGCATCTATCAGCTTGGCAAGGCCTACAACGCCACCACTATGGCTACTTTGCGGGTAGCTTTCCTCTCTGGCGCCGTGCTGGAATTTATCACCACCCTGTCGGTGGCGATTGTGGCCGTTGAAGTGGGTTTCCGTCTGCTATATGGGCGCATGGATTTAGCTACTGCCCTACTGGTAATCATGATTGCGCCCGAGGTTTATCAGCCCCTGCGTCAGGTAGGTTTCCACTTCCACGCCTCAGCTAACGGCGTGGCTGCCGCCGAGCAGGCTTTTGAAATCATTGAACGCACCCACCACCAAGGCAGCCAAGCAGCCCCGCAGCTGAGCCAAACCACTATTGAAATCAGTAATCTTTCGGTTAAAGCCCGAGGTGCCTATGCTCCCGCCGAGCTATCGGCCCGCTTAGAGCCGGGAAAAATCCATGTGCTGGTAGGTAAATCTGGCGCCGGTAAAACCACCACCGCCCAGGTGTTAATGGGCCTAGTGCCCCCCACTAGCGGCCAAGTTAATTTGCGCAGCGACGGCGCCAGCTTGGATTTGCGTGAAGTGGAGCTTAACTCCTGGTGGCAGCAACTAACCTGGGTTAGCCAACATCCGGCGATTTTGCCCGGCTCAGTGCGTCAGTATCTGCTTAGCGCCGGCGCGTGCAGCCAAGCCGAGCTGGAAAAGGCGGCGCAGGTAACCGGTTTCGACGCCGTCGTAGCCGCCCTACCCCAAGGCTGGGACACCCAGCTGGGTCAAGGCGGGGTGGGTTTAAGTGTGGGTCAGCGTCAGCGCTTGGCGTTAACCCGGGCCCTAGTCAACCCCAGCGCCCTGGTGTTGCTTGATGAACCCAGCGCCCACCTGGATGCCATCAGTGAAAACCAGATTGTGCAGGCAGTGCTGCAGCTACGTGCAGCCGGCTCCACTGTGGTGGTTATTGCTCACCGTCAGGCACTTATCAACATTGCCGACAATGTCATTGAGGTGTGCGCCCAGGCGCTAGCCGCGCAGGAGGCTAAGTGAATATGGTGTTTCTAAGTAGTCAAGAACGCTCCAGCCTACGCCACTGCCTGCGCCTGCTAGGGCTTAACCGGGGCCGGTTTTGGGCTTCAGTGCTTACCGGTAGCGCTGGTTTAGCTAGCGCCATTGCCTTAAGTGCGGTGGCTGCCTGGCTAATTGCCCGCGCCAGCCAGCACCCCGATGTGGTGATGCTGGGGGTGGCACCAGTAATGGTGCGCCTATTTGGTATTTCCCGCGCAGTTTTACGCTACGTGGAACGCCTAATCAGCCACGACACGGCGCTGCGGGGCATGAATGGGCTACGTACCCGGGTTTATCAGGCCCTAGCTGGCTCACGCGGCGATGTAGTGGCCTCTCTGCGACGTGGGGACGTGCTAGCCCGCATGGGAGCTGATATCGACGCCGTCGGCGACCTGGTGGTGCGTGCCTACCTGCCCGCTGCGGTGGCACTGGTGAGCAGTTTACTTACAGTGGTGGCTATCGCCTTTATCTACCCCCCTGCCGCCTTGATTTTGGCCCTATGTCTAGCTATCAGCGCTATTGGCGCGCCTGCGGTAACTATGCGCGCTACTCGCCGGGCCCTAGATGCACGGCGTATAGCTGACACGCAGCTGGCAAATGCCACCCTTAACCTTCTAGAAAACGCTGACGAACTGCGCATTAACGGCACTATGGAAACCGCCCAAAATGAGCTAGCCCAAATTGAGCAGCGCATTATTGCCCTTAAAGACAGCGCCGCTCGCCCCCGCGCTCTGGCTGCCGCCATTGATATCGCCGCCACCTTGAGCGCCGTAATCGGGGCGATTTTGGTTGGTAGCCCGGCCGTGGCCGCCGGCAACCTAAACCCGGTGATGCTGGCGGTTATCACGCTTACACCTCTGGCTGCTTTTGAGGCCACCGCCCCGCTTGGGCCAGCCAGCACCCAGCTGATTGTTTCCGCCCAGGCCGCCACGCGCGTGATGGATCTAGTTGACCAGGCCCGCCAGGCAGCTGATGAGCCAAGCCATGAGCTAGCTGCGCCCGGCGCTGAGCTAAGCCTGCGCGCCCGTAATCTGGCTACTGCTTGGCCCGGGGGGCCCATTATCAGTCAAGGTATTGAGCTGGAAGTTAAACCGGGACAGTCACTGGCTATTGTGGGCTCTTCTGGGATTGGTAAAACCACCCTGCTGTACACCCTGGCCGGGATCCTACCTAGTGCCCAAGGAAGCGTCGAGGTGCTAACTAGCCAAAACACTTGGCAGCAGCTGTATGGGGCCCCACGTCAGCAAGCTGCCGCTTATGTGAGTCTAACTGCTGAAGACGCTCATATTTTTAACACCTCAGTGCTAGAAAACCTGCGCGTAGCCAAGGGTGATATCACTGCTGAACAGGCTTATGAGCTGCTAGAACAGGTAGGTTTAGGCGCTTGGCTAACCCAGCTACCTAAAGGACTAGACACTGTCTTGGGTTCGGGTGCCACCAGTATTTCCGGTGGGGAGCGCCGTCGACTCTTACTGGCCCGGGCCCTAGCCAGCCCAGCAAGCATCCTGCTGCTAGATGAGCCCGGCGAGCACCTAGACCCAGCCACCGCCGACGCCCTAATCACCGACCTATTACAAGCCGACTCTAAGCGCGCTATTGTGCTAGTAACCCACCGTCTAAGCGCTTTGGCCAGCGCTGATGAAGTAGTGCTGCTAGGCAAAGAAAACCAAAGTGCCCGCATTGTTGCCCGTGGCAGCCACAGCCAACTACTAGCTACCAGCAACGAATACGCTTGGGCTCTAGCGCAAGAGGAGAGCAGCGATGAGTGACACTTTCCAATTTCCCGGAGTGCCAGATGATGACCCACTGGGCGATATTGATATCCCCTCTCCCCTAACCCCCAGGGTTTCTACCTACTCCTCGGCTACGGTCGCCGTCGAAAACGGTGAGGTAAACGCCTTCACTGTACACTCCAACCGGATGCGCTCCACCCGGGCCCTAACTGACCTGGGGCTAGGTACCGCCGCAGATCTAGATGCACGCACCCTGGATCTAATGGTAGCCGCCTTAGATCTAACCAGCTCGCTAAAAGTACGTGACGCCCTGCAACGTTTTGTCACCTCCGCTTGCCAGCTAACCGGGGCCGCCTGGGGCACTATTGCGGTGCATAACCAAAACAACCCCTTTGGGCCCATGGTTAACTCCGGCGTGCCCACGGCTTCGCCGGTGCAGCTAGCTTATGAATCGGTGCAGGGCCCCAACCAGCTAAACCCCCAGCAGGCGGGCACCCTAATCGATTCGGGCGCCATTATCCGCAATAACCTCTCAGTTGCTAGCGCCTTTACCGGCGCCATTGAGGGTGAAGGGCCCGGCTCACTGCTAACCGTGCCTTTGCAGGTGCACAGCCAAATCTTTGGCCAGATTTATCTGTGTGATAAGCCTGGCGGGTTTGTTACTAGTGACGCCGCTACCGTCTCTATGTTGGCGCGGGCGGCGGCTGTGGCCATTGATAATGCCCGCCTGTACCGGGTGGCCAATGAACGCACCCAGTGGATGAGTGTCTCGCAGGAGCTAACTAGCACTCTGCTTTCTGGCGCCGACGAGGAAGACGCCCTAGGCCTGATCACTAAACGAATACGTGAAGTGGCCCGCGCGGATACTTCGGCCCTGATTTTGCCGGGAATTGGCGACAGTTGGGTGTGCGAGCTGGCTGACGGTATGTGGGCCAATGAGCTCATTGGCACCGTGTTTCCTCCCGATGGGCGAGCCATGAACTGCCTACATGCCCGCTGTGGCCTCCTGGTGCCCTCTTTACGTGAAGAAAAAGTGCTGCGGGTGGCGCAACTAAGCCGTTTTGGCCCTGCCCTATATGCCCCCATGATTTCCCACTCCCAGGGTATTGGGGTGATTTTGCTGCTGCGTGCCCCTGGACGCGGGGAGTTTACTGAGCAGGATCTAGAAATCGCCCAACTGGTGGCCTCACAGGCTTCGATGGCTTTTGAACTGGCTAGCGCCCAGCACGCTGAAGAGATGGCTAACCTGCTTGATGAACGTGCCCGCATTGGCCGTGACCTGCATGATCTGGCCATCCAACAGCTGTTTGCTACCGGTATGCGCATCACTTCAGCCCGCAAGCGCCTAGCTGCTGGGGAGCAGCTGGAGCCCGAGGAGATTTTGGCTGCTCTCGACGGCGCACTGGGGGCTATTGATGAATCGGTGGCCCAGATCCGCTCAATTGTGCGCTCTTTGCGCGACCGCGATGAGGAAGTGGGGGTGGTGGAGCGTTTGCGCCGTGAATCCTCACTGGCCCGCAACTCGCTAGGTTACGCCCCTTCGCTGATTATCACGGTTGACGGCAAGTCACTTAGCAACTGTTGCCGCGACGAGGAAGATAATCTGATCTCCATTATTGACGCCGCCGTTGACGATGATTTGGCCGATGACCTAGTGGCGGTAACCCGTGAGGCGCTAGCTAATGTGGCCCGACATGCCAAGGCTTCCTCGGTGCGGGTACAGATTGATTTCACCGGCTTGGATCTAACTAACGCCTCTTGTCAGCACACCCCCAGTCAGGTGGAGATTCGGGTGGATGACGACGGCGTGGGGCTAGATCCTACCTCTACGCGCAGCTCTGGCACCGCCAATATGAGTCAGCGGGCCCTGCGTCGTGGCGGTAGCTTCAGTTTGGGGCCCAGTCCGCGCGACGACGCCGCCCAGGCTGCACAGGCGGGCCAGGATACGCATCGCGGCACCCGCCTATTTTGGCAGGCGCCGCTAGAAAACTCGGTCGGCTAAAAAACTGCTTAGCTGCGTGAGCCGGCGCGCCAACCCGAGGCACGCTGGCTAGCCACCCAGGCGGCCACCTGAGTGCGACGCTGCAAGCCCATCTTAGCTAGCAGAGAAGTGATGTGGTTCTTAACCGTCTTTTCAGCAACCCCCAGCTGGGCGCCAATTTCACGGTTAGACAGGCCTTCACCGATCAGCACCAGAACTTTACGCTCAGCGTTGGTTAGGTCAGCGGTGGGGTCATCGTGGTCGGCGCGTCGGCGCGTAACCGTACGCTCATCTAGCAGCACACGCCCATCAGCCACGGCCCGTACCACATCAGAGATTTCGGCGCCGTGCACGCTCTTAAGCACGTAGGCGCGTGCCCCTACCTCCAGCGCCTCAGCCAGGGCCTCGTCGTCGTCGAAGGAAGTTAGCACGATCGGTAGAGCCTGCGGGACAGACTGAGACAGGGCGCGGATAACCTCAATACCGGTGCCGTCAGGTAGCTGTAGATCCACCAGGACAACGTCAGGACGCATTAGGTCCGCACGCCGTATAGCCTCCGCCTTAGAACCGGCCTCCGCTACAACTTCAAGGCCGTCCGCGCGGTCAATGATGTCTGAGATGCCGCGACGGACAATCTCATGGTCATCGATAATCATGACGCGAACGTTCGCGCCCTCCCGGTTTTCTACCATGGAGCTAAGACTAGCAACAATGGGCCCTAGTCCTATAATCAAAAACTTGTAAAACTATAGGAAATTTTTATAACGCCGTGTTTTAACCCTGTTTATTGCGCTGACAATTGGGGCAGCGTACATGTGAACGCCCCCCAATAACCTCTTTGCGCAGTAGCCGGCCGCAACGCGAACAGGGTTTCCCCTCACGCCCATAGACTTCTAGAGACCTAGCAAAGTATCCAGATTCTCCTTCAGTATTTACATATAAAGCGTCAAAACTGGTGCCACCTTGGGCTAAAGCGCGTTGCATAACTTCGCCAGTGCTTTGCAGCAAAAGTTTTAACTTGGCTTTACTAAGTGAACTACCTGGCCGGGCGCCGGCAATACGTGCAGCCCATAAAGCTTCATCAGCATAAATGTTTCCGATCCCCGATATAACACCTTGATCTAAAAGCAGGGTCTTTATGGCCCGGCTAGAAGCCTGCAAGCGGCCAATTACCTGGGCTTTATCAAGATAGGGATCTAAAACATCGCGAGCCACATGGGTGTCGGTTACCGGAATGGCATTTAACTGACTGCCACAGCCACCTGGAAAACCGTCGCTAGTGGGCACCATATCCACCACCGCCAGCCCACCAAACATGCGCTGATCCACATGGTGCAGCACTGTGGAGCCTTCTAGGGTTAAACACACCCGCAAATGGCGGTGGCTAAAAAGTTCAGCCTGCGCCCCACTATGGACCAGTAGCTGCCCACTCATACCCAGATGAGCGGTCAGGGCGGCGCCGTCGTCGAGAACTAGCCATAAAAACTTGCCACGACGTACCGCTGCCTGCACCTGGCGACCCACCAGCTGGTCCACAAACGAGGCCGGGCCCCCCACATGCTTGCGTAGCGGGCGACTATCTAACACCTCAACCGCTGTGAAATGTAAGCCCACCAGGTGCTTTTCTAAGCCCCGGCGCACTACCTCAACTTCAGGAAGCTCAGGCATTAATCGTTAGTGGCGTTAGCGGGCACGCCCCCAAGCAGACTGCCGTGAGCCTGATCGGCGGCCAAAGCCTCATTAACCCCGGGCAGGGCCAAGCCGGCGTCGCCCTTTTCAGCCAAAAGCCGGGCGTAGGCAGACTCAGCGGCCACCAGCTCCGCAGCCTTCTTCGAGGAGCCCTCCCCTCTGCCTAGCTCACGCTCACCCACATGAGCGCTGGCCCTAAAGCGGCGCGAGTGGTCAGGGCCAAAGCCCTCAACCTCATAGTTAGGCGAGCCCAAACCATGCGCATTACACAGCTCCAGCAGCGAAGTTTTCCAGTCCATAGCGCCCCCACGCACCTGGGCACGGTTAAGGAAACCAGAGACCAAAACCTGCACCACCGGGCGGGTGGCAGTAAAACCGTGAGTTAGGTAGGTGGCACCAATCATGGCCTCAACCGTGTCAGACAGGATCGAAGCTTTCTCACGCCCACCGGTAATGGCCTCACCATTACCCAGCAAAATGAACTCCCCTAGCCCCAGCTGTTGGGCAATCTGCGCCAAAGCCGGCTCAGAGACGGTAGCTGAACGCATTTTGGCCAGCTGGCCTTCGTTAACGCCTGGGAAGCGCTCATAGAGCTCTTCAGTTACCACCAGGCCCAGCACAGAGTCACCCAGGAACTCTAGGCGCTCATTGGTGGGCAGGCCTCCCTGCTCGTGAGCCCAGGAGCGGTGGGTGAGGGCAAGTTCTAACAGCTTGGGGTCAATTTTGATGCCCCAACGGTTAAGCAGCACCTCCCGGTCAGTGCGGGCGGCGGGGGCTTTTACCCGAGACTTGCTTTTCCTAACCATCATTCTTCCTCTAGCAATGAGCGCAGCGCAGACCAACGCGGATCTAAGATCTCGTGGTGATGGTCGGCAGGTAGATCAGCTAGACGCTGTCCACATTCTTGGCATAGCCCCGGGCAGTCATCGCTACACAGGGGCTGGAAGGGCAGCTTTAAAACCAGGGCGTCACGCAGCACCGGCTCTAAATCCACGCTGTCCTCATCTGAGATAGTGAATAGCTCGTCTGCGTCTTCTGCTTCGCTGTCTTCAGTTAGCTTGGCTGCTACCTGCGGCAGGAAAAATAGCTCTGAGAAGTCAATGTCTTGCTCATAGTTGATTTCATCTAGGCAGCGGCCGCATTCACCGGCGATGTGCACCTGGGCGCTGCCACTAGCCAGTACGCCGTCGGCCATGGAGGTAAGCGTGGCCTGCACTCGCACCGGGGAGCCTGGCTTAGCACCAATCATGGCGTTACCCAGATCTGCCGGGGCGGGCACACTTAGATCTACTTCTTTTAGGGATCCTGCCTGGTGAGGTAGATCGCGCAGGGAAATTTCAAAGTCATTCATGTTTGCCTTCAGTAGTTATGCAAGGGGCAAAGTTTTTGGCAAGGGACGCGCCCTAAGCTAACCGGCTAGGAGGGGTCAACTGACCAGCCCATATTGCGACGGCGCGTCACAGAGGGGTCCTGCCAGGTCTGGCTTGCCGGGGTTTCGGGGTTACGACGGCGCTCTAGCTCAGAGCGTCCAGCCATGGTCTGATGCAGCAACTTTTCTAGGGTCTGCTGCAAGGAGGCCAAGTGGGCATCTGAATAGTTTTCTGCACCCGCACGCATCCCTGCGGCCTTGTCTTCAGCCTGGGCCACGATCTCATCGGCGCGCTCATGGGCGCGGCGCACAATGTTCTCGCCAGAGATAAGCCGCTCAGCTTCTTCATGGGCATGCTCAATTAGCGCCTCAGACTGGCGGTGACCGTCAGCAACTATGGCCTTAGCTCGCTCACGGGCCTGGTCAATTATCTGGTCTTCCTGCTCTAGGATTTTGCGGGCATCCTGAATGGACAGCGGTAAATGCTGACGCACCTGGAACAATAAGTCAGAAAATTCTTCGCGGTTTACCAGCACTGAGGCGCCCATGGGCATCGGGCGAGCCTGTTCCAGAGCACGCTCAAGCTTGCTCAGGTACTTTAGGACATCTGCCCCACGCTCATTTTCAGACACTGCGCCTCCTTCAAGATTTAAGGGCCGTGGCAACTACCGACGGCACAAGTGAGTCAATGTTACCGCCGTAGCTGGCCACATCTTTCACTAGCGAAGAGGAGATATGTCCCATCCCGGGGGCGGCAGGTAAAAATACTGTCTCAACTCCACCTAGCTGTGTGTTTATAAACGCCATAGGCGCTTCACTATCTAAATCGCTGCCGTTACGCAGCCCTTTAACAATAGCAACCGCCCCGATTTGCTCAGCATAACTAGCCACCAGCCCGTGCAGAGCCACTACCTTAACGTTTTGCAGGTGGCTTAACGACGCCGTCGCTAAGCGCACTCTTTGCTCATCACTAAAGTGGTAGCGCCCGCGCTTATCACGGTTTTGCGCCACAGCCACCACTACTTGATCAAAAATGTTGGCAGCCCGGCTAACAATATCGACGTGCCCATTAGTTATTGGGTCAAAGGAGCCGGGGTAGAGAGCTATGCGCATGTACTAAGCCTAATGCCAGCTGCAACTTTAGCCGCTGCGAGCGCGCCGTAATAGGCTTTAAGTATGAGCAGAATCGTGGCCGGCAGCGTAGGTGGGGCCCCCTTACGCGTGCCCTCTTCAGGTACTCGCCCTACTTCTGAGCGAGTGCGCGAGGCCCTGTTTTCTAAACTTGAGACCTATCAGGTGCTGCAAGGTGGGCGGGTAGTTGACTTATGTGCCGGCTCTGGGGCCTTGGGGCTAGAGGCAGCTAGCCGTGGCGCTAGCGAGGTGGCCCTGGTTGACTATGCGCGCGGGGCAATTAAGGCCTGCCAGGATAATGTGCGCCGGCTGGGTTTGCGCGGGGTACGCGTGGTTATGGCCAAGGCGCAGGCCTACACTGCGGGGCCAGCGGGCAGCCCGGTAGATTTAGTGTTTTTTGATCCGCCCTATGACATGAGTGAAGAGAGCGTCAGTGAGGTTCTGACTCCGCTAGTACGAAGCCAGGACCCGTGGCTGCAGCCGCACTCGGTGGTGGTAGTGGAGCGTTCTACGCGCTCGCCGGAGCCGACTTGGCCGGCAGGAATGCATAGTTTCACCGATAAGAAATACGGTGAAACTCGCCTGTGGTTTGCTGAGTTGGATTAGGGCAAGTTCTATTTACTAGGACTTTTGCCTAGGACTTTTCCAGAAAGGCCTGTGAGTCTTCATCTAGGCGCCGGGCCAGCACTTGGGCTAGGGCCGGCGCCTGTTCTAGCTGTGGATCGGCTTTAACTATTTGCCAGGCGTCTTGGCGGGCTTGCTCAATTACTTTGACGTGTTCGCTGTCGGTTACTTGTAGTAGGTCTAGGTTGCGTTTGCGCCCTGACTGGCTTGAGCCCAGTACGTCGCCTTCGCTGCGTAGACGTAGATCTGCTTCAGCCAGCTCGAACCCGTTGGTAGTGGAGGCGAAAGCTTTAAGCCGGTGAAAGGCGGGTGAGCCTACCTGCGCGCCGGTGACTGCCATGCAGATGGCGGGTTTGTCGGCGCGCCCCACACGTCCGCGTAGCTGGTGCAGTTGAGATAGGCCAAAGCGTTCGGCGTCCAAGATCACCATCATGGTGGCGTCTGAAACGTCCACCCCTACCTCTACTACGGTGGTGGTTACTAATAGTGGGGTGGCGCCTTGGATGAAGCTGCTGAGGGAGTTTTCTTTTTCGACGCCGTCCATGCGCCCGGTGAGTGTGCCTATAGCAATACCGGATAGTTCTGGTTCTTTGGCTAGGCGCTGAGCCCAGTCGTTTACGGAGGCTAGGGATGCGTCTGAAGTTTCACTGTCAATGCTGGGGCATACTACGAATACGCGTCCGCCGCCAGCTATTTCTTGGGCGGCGCGGCGCCATAGGGCTTGCACCCAGGCTTGTCTTTCCCAGGGCACTAGGTGGGTGGTTACCTGGGTACGTCCGGCCGGTAGCCCTTCTAAAACTGAGATTTCTAGATCCCCAAAGACGGTCATGGCCACGGTGCGGGGAATGGGTGTGGCTGTCATAACCAGTAGGTGCGGGGTGGTGTGAGCGCCGCTTGGGTCAAGTGAGCCGCGTTCACGCAGCACATTTCGTTGAGCCACCCCGAAGCGGTGCTGTTCATCAATAACTACCAGCCCTAAACTAGGCAGCTGGACAGTGTCTGAAAGTAGGGCGTGGGTGCCTACCACTATGGCGCTTTCGCCACTGGCTAGTTTGGCTAGCACTGCGCGTTTAGCGCTCAGGGCCATTGAGGCGGTTAGTAAATAGACTTTGTCTGCGACATCTACTTCCAGCCCTGGCAACGGCGCTAGTTCACTGCCTTGGGCGCCTTTAGCCCCTTGAGGCCTGTCAATTGGGCCCACTTGACTAAGTAGACGTTTTAAGGAGCTTACATGTTGGGCTGCTAGCACTTCAGTGGGGGCTAGCAGCGCGCACTGGCCGCCTTGACCTAGCACTTGGGCCATCGCGCGCAGGGCCACCACGGTTTTACCAGCGCCCACATCGCCTTGCAGTAGGCGTTGCATGGGTACGGTCTTATTTAGATCCTGGGCGATCTGCTCACCTACCTGAACCTGGGAGGCGGTAAGTTCAAAAGGCAAATGGGCATCAATCTGGCTACGCAGTGAATCTGCATCAGGTACCGGCCAGGCAATAGCATGTTCACGGGCCAAAACATCGGCGCGGTGGCTGGCTAAGGCCACCTGGGTAAGTAAAGCCTGGTTGTAGCGCAGGCGCGCTCGCGCCCGCACCCATTGGCTACTATCTGTTGGCTCGTGCACCTGGCGGTAGGCCTCAAACAGGCCAAGTAGGCGGCGTTTGGCCAAGATTTTCCTTGGCACATACTCGGGCACATCCGTATCCCTAAGCTGATCAAGCACCATACGTATGGCTTTAGCTAGGCGCCAACTGGGCAAGGCTTCGCTAGCGCGATAAATCGGAATAGGCCTAGCCATCAGGGCTTGACGTTCAGTTTCGCTTAGCTCATCAAGCACCTGGAACTTAGCCCCGGTTAGTTGCAAGCGCCCACCACGGAACTTGGTTTTACCGGCAAAAATTGCGGTGGTATCGGGCTGAAGTTGGTGCGCATAGTTACTTAGCTGGTAGTGGGCCCCGAACATCACCACTTCCATCTCCATCAGCCCATCGGTAACTAGGGCCTGCAAAATTGCTGGCGGCCGCCCAGATACGGTGCGTCTAACCTGGGCCTGAATTACCTGCACCTGCACGGTCACCTCTTCATCGGCAACCAGCTGATCCAAAGAGCTCAGCTGCCCCCAGGTTTCGTAGCGTTTAGGCAGATAGTCCAGCAGATCCCAGCCGGTATGCAGATCCAGCTTAGCTAGGGCGGTGGCGGTGCGTTTACCCAGCAACCGCTCCAGGGGCCGCTCTAACAGACCAATTTCCCCGCCTGCACTGGCCGGCGTCATTAAAATCCTTCCAAGCCCACCAGCACCTGATCTAGATCTTGGTGCGAGGCGTAAATATTTACGTCCAGGTCTTCGTCTATGCCCATGTCTTGGGCTTTTTGTCCGACGGCGTCGCGAATCAAGGGGGCCACGTCACTATCGACTAGGGCACCGACTAAAACCGTAACCGTCACGGTCCACTCCCCCAGCGCGTTGGCTACCGCCAGGGCGATATGTTCGGCGTCGACCCCACTAAATTCAAGTACCCGCATCCGCACCGCCGTCACCCAGGCGGTACGTTCCATCAAAGCCAATTTGGCGGCTTCGTCTAAATCTGAGCTGTTTTCCAGCTCAGCCAAACCTAAAGCCATGGCGGTAACAAACATGGCCACCTCATTAGAGGTGTCAGCTACCTTCAGGCGGGTCAGGGCCTCAACGCCACCCGCAGATTTACTGATGTAATCACCGGCCACCAGTATGTCCTCGCCAAGATTACTGTCATCTAAAGCCCACACTGCGGCGCGTGAAGTTAGCGAGCGGGAGGCTGCGTGAGCCGCCGAAATTGAAGCCTCATCGCAAGGCAGCACAAACGCGTTGGGATTTTGAATATCGCCTGCCGCCCGCACAATCGCATCAGAATCTGGCTCTAGCACCACCACAGCACCAGCCCGCGCCAAAGGCACAATCAGTCCCGGGGCACGTGTGCAGGCAATTACCCCAATCTCGTTTTGGACTTTACGGGCCGCTTTTGCAGGGCGCTTAGAACTAAAACGTTCCAGGGGAATTACATTTGAGCCGCCCCGGGCATTAAAACCGTAGGGGTTAGTGGCCGGCTCAGTGCGGCTAGAGCGCAGGCGACGAATACAGATCTGGCGGGCCTTACCGTAAGGAGGCAGGGCCGCGCGGGGATTGTCGGTGTGTACATGCACGTGGAACAAACCCATATTGAGGCTGTCGACCGCACCAACCACGGCCACACTGTCACCTATTTCACCCAGAGCTTTGCGTAGCCGTTCAGCTTGGAAAGCGGTGGCATTCCACAGGTACATCACCTCAAACTCGCCTGACCGTCCCGAAACCTGCTTATGGGAAGTGTTGTTTTGAGATAGGTCAGTGAGCATATTTAGGGCAGTGCCAGTCAGGTCCCCCTGCGGGTTAAATACGTCTGCCAGCGCCGTCATAATCAGCATGATGGCTCCCGCCCCCGCATCAACCGGGCCGTGACCAATACCGACTGTTTCCACCACGGCCTCTTGAGCCCCAAAAGCAGCGGTGGCAGTGATTTCCTCCAGGGTTGGGCGCGGCGAAGTATCTAGCGTGTCGGCGCCCGCCTGGGCAGCTGAACGCATAGCACTAATAAAGGTGCCCTCCACCGGGTGGGAGACCGCTTTTACGGCCCCACGCGCCATGGCCTGCAAGGCGGCCACCAGCTCCACTGGACGTAGCCCTTGGCTGGGAGCATTCTGGGCACTTTCGCTAAAAGCAAGGAAACACTGGGCCAAAATCATCCCAGAGTTACCCCGCGCCCCCAGCACCGCTCCCGCTGAGGCCACTGTGGCGGCGTCGGCAAAATCAATCACATCAGCTTGAGTTAACGCTCGGGCCGCCCCAGCCAGAGTGTGAGTAACATTTGCGCCGGTATCACTATCTGCCACCGGGAACTCATTTAGCGTATTTAGTAGCTCTCCGTGGCGTACGCAGGCAGCGTGGGCATGGACCAGCCAACTGTGGAGCTGTTCGATACCCAGGTGTTCATGCGCAGACATAGACCTAATTTTGCCGTGTTAACCTAGCTAGAGGCTACCCACGCGCAAGTTGTGCCTCAGACCATAGCTGTAAAGTTTGAGCATAGAGCCAAAATAGCGCTACACTGTTCGGGTTGCCTGAGGCGGTTTGCCTGAGGTACATGACCTTGCGCCAGGCCGGGTTTGCCGAGTCTAGGCGTTTTCAAGTTGAAGATCAGGAGTGAGACACCGTGGCTGCTGTTTGCGACGTCTGCGGCAAGGGCCCCATCTTCGGCAAGAGCGTCTCGCACTCCCACGTGCGGACCAACCGCCGGTGGAACCCCAACATTCAGCGCGTTCGTGCGCTCGTTAATGGCGCCCCTAAGCGTCTAAACGTGTGCACTTCTTGCCTAAAGGCCGGCAAGGTTACCCGCAACATCTGAGCGCGTAGCTAAGGCTTTAAAGTATGGCTCTGTCCCTTTGGGATGGGGCCATTATTTTTTAATATTGCAGGTGGCAATGCTCCGTGAGCTAGGTTACTGTAGTGACATGACAGCCACGCCGCGCCCTGCCGAATTTTCTTTTATCGGTCGCATTCCTGTAACTGAAGTATTTCCCGTCATTGAAGATGGGCGCTGGCCTACAAAGGCTGTTGTAGGCGAAACCATTCCGATTCGCGCCACAGTTTTCCGTGAAGGTCACGATGCTTTTGCCGCCACCGCCATTTTGGTGCGTCCTGACGGCACTGACGGCCCGCGTGCCAACATGTACGAAATCGCCATGGGTCTTAACCGCTACGAGGCTCGCCTAACTCCCGACGAGCCCGGCGCTTGGAGCTTCAGGGTTGAGGGCTGGTCTGACCCTTACGCCACCTGGAAGCATGACGCCACACTCAAGGTGCATGCCGGCGTCGACGTCGAACTAATGCTGGAAGAAGGCCCCCCCGCCGCAAGGGTGGCATCAACACCCTCAACTACGCCGCCTCCGTGCTACGTGACACCTCACGCAACCCCTATGAACGTCTAGACGCCGGACTAAACATTTCGGTACAAAACGAACTAGCCGCCCTGCCGCTGCGCGACATGGTTTCCCCCTCCGCCACCTACCCGCTACAGGTGGACCGCCAGCGGGCCCTATTTGGTTCCTGGTATGAGATCTTCCCGCGCTCGCTAGGTGCCTACTTCGACGGCGAAAAGTGGGTTTCGGGCACTTTAGCTAGCGCCACCCAGCAGCTAGACCGCATTGCCGCCATGGGCTTTGACGTGCTCTACCTGACCCCCATCTCCCCCATCGGCTACACCAACCGCAAGGGCAAGAACAACACCCTCACCGCCCTTGAAGGCGACCCGGGCTCCCCCTACGGCATTGGTTCCGACGCCGGTGGTCACGACGCCATTCACCCTGACCTGGGTACTTTCGCCGACTTTGACGCTCTAGTAGAGCGCGCTGGACAGCTGGGCATGGAAGTGGCCCTAGACCTGGCCCTACAGTGCTCCCCTGACCACCCCTGGGTGAAGGAACACCCCGAGTGGTTCACGGTATTGGCAGACGGCTCAATTGCTTACGCAGAAAACCCGCCGAAGAAGTACCAGGACATTTACCCGCTTAACTTCGACAATGACCCTGAAGGTATTTACCAGGCAATTTATGACGTAGTAGTCACCTGGATTAACCACGGGGTAAAGATTTTCCGCGTGGATAACCCCCACACCAAGCCAGCAAACTTCTGGGAATGGTTGATTTCCACTGTGCATGAAACCCACCCTGAGGTGATTTTCCTGGCCGAGGCGTTCACCCGCCGCCCACGCCTCTATGGCTTGGCCAAGGTTGGGTTCTCCCAGAACTACACGTATTTCACCTGGCAGACCAACAAATACGAACTCACACAGTTTGGCGAGGAAATCTCCCGTATGGCTGACATCAGCCGTCCGAATCTGTTTGTGAACACCCCGGATATTCTGCACGCATCGTTGCAGCACGGCGGTCGGGGAATGTTCGCCATTCGCGCCGCTCTCGCTGCCACCTTGTCTCCACTGTGGGGCGTCTATTCGGGCTACGAACTCTACGAAAACCAGGCGGTGAAGCCTGGCAGTGAAGAATACATGAACAGCGAGAAGTATGAGCTTCGCCCCCGCGATTTCGACGCGGCGTTGGAGAACAACGATTCGCTGGAGCCGTTCATCACTGCCCTAAACCGCATCCGCAAAGATAACCCGGCATTGCAGCAGCTACGTAACATCTACTTCCACCAGATTGATAACGACAACCTGATTGCGTACTCCAAGGTTGATGCGCTGACAGGCAACTGCATTCTGGTGATTGTGAACTTGGACCCCTACAACGCCCAGGAAGGCACCATCCACCTGAACCTACCGGAACTGGGCCTGGATATGGATTCCACGTTCGAGGTCTACGACGAGATTACCGGTGCCACCTACCACTGGGGAACGCACAATTTCGTGCGTCTGGAACCGTGGAACAACGTCGCCCATGTGTTCGTCCTTCCAGAGATTCCTGCCAACAGGCGCGAAAAACTGGCATGGTTGCATGTAGACGAATATCGCGGCTAAAACCTGCCCCCTATGTCCCTTCTGAAGATAGGAACTACCATTGACCCCCGCACCTGAGCACGATCCCCGCTTCATTTTCGAAGAAGACCTGCACCGCCTACGTCACTGCCAACACCACGATCCTCATGGTTTCTACGGTTGGCACGCCGTTGACGGAGGTGCGGTGGTGCGCACCCGCCAACTAGGAGCGGAGCGCGTTGAGCTGCTTATCAACGGCCGCAGTCCTGTTGACATGGACCCCATTGGCGACGACATCTTCGCCATCTGGCTTGACGACGCCCAGCCGCAGGACTATCGCCTACGCATCACCTGGCCCAACCAGGACCCCATCACCACCGCAGATCCTTACTATTTCCTACCCACACTTGGCGAAACGGACATCTACCTCATCTCCGAAGGCCGTCACGAACGTCTCTGGGAGGTTCTTGGTTCCACTGTGCGCAGCTACACCACCGTCATGGGTGAGGTCCACGGCACGTCCTTCGCTGTTTGGGCACCCAACGCCATCGGCGTTGCCGTGGTGGGCGACTTTTGCGGATGGAACTCATCCCAAT
>ERZ772906.245-NODE-245-length-34121-cov-4.806640_pt1 | contig 34121 bp, 38 predicted proteins | sample MGYA00511338_ERZ772906 | MGnify/ENA primary metagenome ERZ772906 (study PRJEB29015, sample SAMEA2738076) | human oral metagenome | biome: human oral; feature: human-associated habitat; material: saliva | place: China | collected 2212 ... | reverse complement strand
GAACAGCCGACTGCGTGATGATAGGAGAGAGGACACTACACATTATCGACCTTAAATATGGCAAGGGCGTACCAGCATCTGCAGAGAATAACCCACAGCTCATGATATACGCTCTAGGCGCACTAGAAGCATACAAGATGCTGTTCGCTATCGACACGGTCAAGATAAGCATTGTTCAGCCAAGAATTGACAACACTAATAGTTGTGAATTTACAGCAGCGGGGCTTAAGCGCTTCGGAGATAAAGTCAAGGTGCTAGCTGCTGTCGCCATTAAGGGCGAAGGCGAATATACGCCGGGCGGCTGGTGCAGGTTCTGCAGAGCTAGGCAGCAGTGCAGAGCAAGAGCTGATAAGAACATAGAACTCGCATTCGAGATAGACAAGAAGCCGCCACTTATCACTAACGAGGAAGTAGGCGAGTACCTACGTAAGGGCGAAGATGTAGCCAAGTGGCTAACAGAGTTACAAGACTATGCGCTAGCTGAGTGTCTAGCAGGAAGAGACGTAGACGGCTACAAGGCTGTTGAAGGTAGAGGCTCGAGAACGTGGACGAATATGGATGCTGCGTTCGAGGCAATCATTGAAAAGGGTACTAACGAGGCAATGCTGTATGAACGCAAGCCTCTGACGTTGGCACAAGTGGAGAAGTTAATGGGTAAAGCACACTTCGCAGATGTAGCAGGAGAGTATGTAGTTAAGAACCCTGGCAAGCCTACACTCGTACCAAGTACAGATAAAAGACAAGCTATCACTAATAAGATTTCAGCCAATGAGGCATTTAAGTAACGGAGGTATTAACAATGGCAATCGGAGAAATGACAAACGTAACAACTGGAGAAGTAAGACTATCATACGCACATCTTTTTAAACCTTACTCGAATATCGAGGGGCAGGAACCTAAGTACAGCGTTACTGTACTGCTTCCAAAGACAGATACTGCAACTAAGGGACGCATTGACGCAGCAATCGAGGCAGCAAAGCAGAAGGGTTCTAGCGGATGCTACAACGGAGTGGTACCGCCAGTAGTACCTACACCAATATGGGACGGAGATGGAGTTAAGCAGGACGGTACTCCATTCACACAGGAGTGCAAAGGTCACTGGGTGTTCAGTGCTAGATCTAGCGCAGATTATCCACCAGAGGTAGTAGATGCAATGGGCAACCCTATTATCAACCACAGCGAGGTGTACAGTGGATGCTACGCAAGAGTCAATGTAGAGTTCTTCCCTTATAACTTCAACGGTAAGAAGGGAGTAGGTTGCGCGCTCGGACCAGTTCAGAAGCTCAGAGACGGAGAGGCACTAGGCGGAGCAGCACCATCAGCAGCACAGGCATTCGGTGCACCACAGCAGGCACAGCCACAAGTTAACCCTATCACTGGTCAGCCAGTAGACAACGTACCATTTTAAGGAGACAACATGAAGCACCTAAGTATTGATATTGAGACATATAGCAGCGTTGACATCGGTAAGGCAGGTGCTCACAAGTATGCAGAGAGTGAGGACTTCGAAGTCCTCCTCTTCGCATATAAAGAAGACGCACAGCCTACTAAGGTTGTTGACCTAGTATCTGGAGAAAAGATACCACCTCACATGGTTGCAGCTCTATCTGATGTGTCTGTTATCAAGCACGCATTTAACGCAGCGTTCGAGTGGATATGCCTTAATAGAGCCGGTTACTTTACGCCAATAGAGCAGTGGCGCTGCACTATGATACACGGGCTCTACTGCGGATATCCCGCAGGACTAGAAGCGATAGGCAAGGCAATAGGTCTTCCGGAAGATAAGCAGAAGCTATCAACTGGCAAAGCACTAATTAATTACTTCTGTAAGCCGTGCAAGTCTACTAAGTCTAACGGTAGTCGCTCTCGCAACCTACCTAAACATGCACCCGAAAAGTGGGAGCTGTTCAAGGAGTATAACAGACAAGACGTTGAGGCAGAGAGCAGTATACTCAAGAAGTTAACTACTCACCCGGTACCGGAGGCAACATGGGCAGCGTGGGTAGAGGATATAGATATCAACTCAAGAGGGGTTGCGATAGATGACCGCTTACTCACAGGGGCTCTAGCACTAGACGATATGAGCACAGCAGAGCTATTAGATGAGGCAAAGGCTATCACAGGGCTGTCGAACCCTAACTCGAACGCACAGCTACTAGGGTGGGTTATATCTCAAGGAATCGAAGTAGATAACCTCCGCAAGGAAACCGTATCAGATCTACTAGAGGGTGACCTTCCGGAGAGCGTAAGGGCGGCGCTAGAGCTTCGCCAGAAACTCGGTAAGTCATCAGTATCGAAGTATAAGGCCATAGCGAAGGCTAGAGGTAAGGACGGAAGGGTAAGAGGATTGCTGCAGTTCTACGGAGCTAATCGCACAGGTAGGTGGGCAGGGAGACTCGTGCAAGTACAGAACTTACCGCGTAATTACATTAAGACATTAGACGATGCGAGGGAGCTTGTAAAAGCATCGAACTATAGAGGGCTCAAGCTGATATATGGAAATGTTCCGGACACACTCTCACAGCTTATTAGAACAGCATTTATACCCGCAGACGGTAAGAAGTTCATCGTATCAGATTTCAGCGCCATAGAGGCTCGTGTAATAGCATGGCTAGCAGGCGAGAACTGGGTACTAGATGTATTCAAGAGTGGCGGTGATATCTACTGCGCTACTGCATCCCAGATGTTCGGTGTTCCGGTCGAGAAGCACGGAGTCAACGGAGAGTTAAGACAAAAGGGCAAGGTTGCCACACTCGCACTAGGTTATCAAGGTAGCTCTAACGCATTAATTCAGATGGGCGCTCTTAATATGGGTATCCCGGAGGAAGAACTTCCCGATATCGTGAGTAAGTGGCGCGCGGCTAACCCTAATATAGTGCAGCTGTGGGATAGGATGAACAAGCTCGCTATACACACTATAGATACTGGCGATACTACATACCTTAACGGTCTCACACTAAGGTCTGAACTAGATATTATTAACGGTCTTAAGTACTTCACTATCGAGCTACCATCTGGGCGCAAGCTCTTCTACTGCTCACCTGGGCTAGGTACTAATCGCTGGGGTCATACATCGATTGAGTACAAGGGAATCAACCAATCTAACAAGAAGTGGGAGACGCAAGAGACGTACGGAGGCAAGCTCATAGAGAACGTCGTACAGGCAATTGCTAGAGACTGCCTAGAGATAACACTGCATAGGTGCATAGAGGCAGGTTATAAGCCCGTTATGCACATACACGATGAGATCGTCATAGAGGCGGAGCTAGAAGACATGCTCGATGATGTTAACGCAATATTTGCCAAGCCGATACCGTGGGCAGAGGGACTGCCGCTATCTGGCGCAGGCTTTGAATCAAACTACTACATGAAGGACTAACACTCATGATTAACGATAGACATATTACAATAGCGACCGCAGGCAGCCGCAAGTCCATTAACTGGGTAACAGGTAGCCTGATGTGGTCAGAATACTGCGAGAAGCTCCAGACACCGATTAAGTCGAAGGAGACACTGCAGGAGTATCTTGGCTACACCAAGGCTAGGCAGGACGAACTAAAAGACGTTGGCGGTTTTGTTGGCGGTAGCCTCGCAGGAGGTCGCCGTAAGGCGGACGCAGTGACAGGGCGTGACCTTGTCACTCTCGACCTCGACAACGTACCTAGAGGAGGTACTAATGACATACTTAAGCGCGTTGGGTCACTAGGCTGCGCTGCAGCTGTCTACAGCACACGTAAGCACAGCGACTACTCACCTAGGCTAAGAGTCATTATCCCGCTCGACCAAACAGTAACAGCAGACGAGTACGAGCCAATTGCTCGCAAACTAGCCGAGATGATAGGGCTAGTGTACTGCGACCCGACAACCTTCGAGGCATCACGTCTTATGTACTGGCCAAGCTGCTCAAGTGATAGTCAGTACGTGTGCGAGATATACGATAACGCGTTCTGCTCCGGGAAGGGAATACTCGCATTATATGATAACTGGCACGACATATCGTCGTGGCCACAGATACCTGGCGCAGATGCAATCGAGAAGAGGAGACTCGCGAAGCAAGAAGACCCAACGACCAAGCACGGCATAGTCGGTGCATTCTGTAGAGCCTACACCATACAGGAGGCAATGGAGAAGTTCATACCCAATATGTATGAGCCTACGGAGGACACTAACCGCTACACCTATACAGGCGGTAGTACAGCAGGTGGTGCAGTTATATACGACGGTGGCCTCTTCCTCTTTTCGCACCATGCTACAGACCCTTGCAGTGGTCAGCTAGTTAATGCGTGGGACCTCGTAAGGCTACACATGTACGGAGATAGAGATGATGAGGCGAAAGAGGGCACACCAATGAACAGGCTGCCCTCATTCCTCGCTATGAAGACTCTAGCAGCTAATGACAAGGCAGTTACAGATATCATGGCTAGAGAGCGCATCGAGGCGGCTAATGAGTCATTTAAGGAGGAGAACTTATTACCTATAGCAGAAGAGGATATCGATACTGACTGGATATCGAAGCTCGCATTGGACTCTGGCGGGCAGATTAAGAAGACTATCAACAATGCGGTGATGATACTCGAACACGACCCACTACTTAAGGACAAAATCGCCATTGATGAGTTCGCCAACCAAGGCGTCGTGCTCGGAGCACTACCGTGGGACAGCGGAACTGATCAGAGACCGTGGACGGATAATGACGATGCTAATTACGCGAACTACATGGAGCTCTACTATGACATCAAGGGCAAGGACTTACTCAGTAACGCACTTACCATTGTATCGGGTAAGCACAAGTTCAACGACGTTAGGAAGTATCTTAAGGGGCTCAAGTGGGACGGTGTGAAGCGACTAGACACACTTCTTATTGACTACCTTGGCGCAGAAGATAACCCATACACAAGGGCGGTTATTCGTAAGTCATTATGCGCAGCAGTTACTAGAGCTATGAAGGATTTTGTCAAGTACGACTACATGCCGATACTCGCAGGACCACAGGGAATAGGTAAGAGTACGTTCCTATCTACTATAGGTAAAGCTTGGTTCAGTGACTCGCTCACTACATTCGAAGGTAAAGAAGCTGCAGAGCTTATACAAGGTGTGTGGGTAGTCGAAGTAGGAGAGCTAACCGCGATGAACCGTCAAGAGGTTAATTCGGTTAAGCAGTTCCTATCCAAGGTGGACGATATATACCGTGCGCCATATGGCCGCAGGACAGCTAGATATCCCCGTAGATGCGTTTTCTTCGGAACATCTAACGAGGTTGAGTTCCTCAAAGATGACACGGGAAATCGCAGATTTTGGCCTATAGATGTAGGCGTATATGAACCTACTAAATCGGTATGGGACGATCTCCCTGGCGAAGTAGACCAGATATGGGCAGAAGCTTATGCGTACTACTTATTAGGTGAAAAGCTATTTCTATCAAAAGAGATTGAGGCTATAGCACTTGAAGTACAGGACGAACACAGCGATTACTCCGCGCTAGAGGGTAATATAAGAGACTACCTTGAGACTAAAGTGCCTACTAACTGGCTAGATATGACGGTGCAGGAACGCAGGATGTTCCTTAACGGTAACGCAGCATATGAGGGCGAACTTGAACCAATGGACAGAGTGTGTATAGCACAGATATGGGCGGAGTGTCTTAACGGCGATATCAAGTACCTAAAACCACAGAATAGGAACGAGATAGCGAGGGTATTAAGGAAGATACCCGGTTGGGAAAAGTCAAAATCTACCACGAGGTGTGGACCATATGGCATACAAAAAGGGTTCAAAAGGGTGTAAACCCGCCAGCAAAAACGGTGGTTTACAACAAAAATGGTTTACAAACTTTTGTAAACCGAAAAAATCGGTTTACAGCCAAGTTTACAAAGTGGGTTTACACTAAAACCCTTGAAAAACTAATAAATACAGCTATTTGTAAACTATGTAAACCGAAAACCTATAAGAAATAAAAAATAGAGAGTAATAAAGATACCTAATATTACCTAAATTACCTAAATCGCCTAATTATATCTTATATACGCGTAATAGGATTTACAGTTTACAGAACACGGAGGCTAAAAATGCTTGAAAAAGATATCGAGAAATTATTCAGAGATGAGATAAAGAAAGCAGGCGGCAAGGCATATAAGTTCACGAGCCCGGGAAACGACGGGGTGCCAGATAGGATTGTGATGCTACCCGATGGGCGGATAGTGTTCGTCGAACTTAAGACGGACACGGGCAAGCTATCAAAACTACAGGAGCTACAGTGTAGACAGATTGCTGAATTAGGGCAGACGGTAAGAGTACTGCATGGACTGGCAGAGGTTCGCGACTTCTTCATGGAGTTCGGACTAGAGACTGCAGCATATAGGCTAGAGCGAAGACTTGGAAGGAGGTGATGTGACCCATGGAGTTCAAGGACGTCAAAGGGTTTGAACCATACTACAGCGTGACGGATACGGGAAAAGTATTTTCGAAACGCACAAAAATATTTTTGAAACCCTATGTAAACACGGGCGGGTATCTCAGGGTTAACTTAGTTGTTAATGGCACTGCAACGCATGCCTACATTCACAGGCTTGTGGCGGATGCGTTTATCCCGAATCCTAAAAAGCTTCCAGTGGTCAATCATATAGACGCTGATATCACGAATAACCATGCGGAAAACCTTGAGTGGTGTAGTCAAAAATCAAATATTAAGCATTCACGAAAGCTAGGGAACCAGAACAAGGACACACCCGTCTCAGCTTTGAATATCATCACCGGCGAACAGTACAATTTTGCGAGCTTAAAAGAAGGCGGATTGGCACTATACGGGAAACCCTGGGCGCTGATTTATTCTCACAGGAAGGCCAATAATGGCCGCTTTTTCAAGGGTTGTTGGCTGTTTGAGGAGAGGAGGTGATGCGGTCATGGAATTTACACCACACGAATATCAGCGTTACTGCATCCGCAGGATCGTGGATACTCCGAAGCTGGGGTTGTTCCTTGACTGAGAGTCATGGGACTCGGCAAAACTTCGATAGTGCTATCAGCTGTCAAGGAGCTTAAGTATAACCGTTTCGCAGTATCCAAGGTGCTTGTTATAGCACCAAAGAAAGTCGCGGAAGGCACATGGTCTAAAGAAAAAGACAAGTGGGATCATACAAGATGCCTACGCATCAGCAGGGTGCTAGGCAGCGAGAAAAAGCGTATAAGAGCACTTTACGAGACAGCTGATATTTATATCATCAACCGCGAAAATGTGGTGTGGCTAGTCGATTTCTACAAGAATGATTGGCCATTTGACATGGTAGTCATAGACGAATCGTCCAGCTTTAAGAGTCATAAGGCAAAGAGGTTCAAGGCGCTATCAGCAACGGCACCTAGGATTAAGCGAATTGTAGAGCTGACGGGTACGCCGTCGCCTAACGGGCTTGCTGACCTATGGGCACAGCTGTATCTTCTGGATGAAGGCGCACGGCTAGGCACCAGGTATGCGGGATTCCGCGAGAGATACTTCGACGCAGGGCCTAGACACAACGGCATAGTGTACAAGTACAGCGTTAAGCAAGGTTCGGAAGAGGCGATACTGTCCGCCATATCGGATATATGCGTATCCATGAAGGCCAGCGACTACTTAGAGCTTCCAGACTGCATTATGCATGAGGTACCTGTTGAGTTAGATCCAAAAGCTGCAAAAGCCTATAGAGAGCTAGAGCGAGAAATGGTGCTAGAGCTTCCGGACGACGAGGTAACAGTTACGAGTGCAGCTGCGTTATCTAACAAGCTACTACAACTAGGTAATGGAGCCATCTATGGAGAGGACCACAGTGTACACGAGGTGCATGGGTGCAAGATAGAGGCGTTTATGGAGCTTATCGAGAGCCTTAGCGCTTCGGGAAGGAACGCACTAGTCTTTTACAACTATCAGCACGATAGGGAGAGACTCCAGAAGGCGCTAGCCAAGACCGGACTAGTCGTGAGAGAGCTTAAGACGACAGAGGATGAGGACGACTGGAACGCGGGCAAGATAGATATATTACTTACACATCCGGCATCATCGGCTTACGGGCTTAATCTACAGCAAGGAGGCAATCACGTTGTGTGGTTCGGTCTCAACTGGAACTACGAGCTATACACGCAGGCGAATAAGAGATTGCATAGGCAAGGTCAAACCGAGAAGGTTATAGTGCATCACCTAGTGTGTGAAGGGACGAGAGACGAGGACGTTATGGCAGCCCTAGCGAGAAAAGACGACGTACAGCAGTTCGTCATGGATTCGCTTAAGGCACGAATTAAGAGGATTAAGGAGGCGACATGCTGATAAAACTAATAGCCTTAATGCTGCTAGGTGTAATTGCCCTGGTGCAGCACTATAGGGGCAATATGGTAATGGCTAATTGGCTGTACCTGGTGTTCGATGTAGGGGTGATATACATGATTATCATTCCGCTACTGGATTTATTCATAGGACACAGGCAGGGGATGTATATAGCAGCAACGATACTACTGGTGGTAGTAATTGTTGTGGATGTGGAGGTGCGGAATGGCTAAATGGATATTAACCGCAGAAGAGTACGGTGCGTTCAGACACACAAAAGAGTATAAACCTATTCCAAATCCACACGGAGTAACGATAATCACAGAGCGCCAGGCAATCAGGCTGACTAGCGGTTGTAGGTGGGCGACCAGAGGGCATTACGTATATGCAAAAGACCACAAGTCAATTAGATTCGATACACTGCGAGAGGCTCAGCGATACGCAGAGCAGATAGGAGGCACAGAATGTTTAACAAGGATTTGAAATACATAGCCGACCACTACGGGCTAGAACATCAATCAGGGAAGTGCAAGGAAGAACTTGGCGAACTTATAGAAGCCATCAATTCATTGGACGAAAGGGCAATTATTGAGGAGGTAGCAGATGTCGAGATTATGATCTCGCAAATTAAGTACTTGCGGGACATACCCGATGAGCAGGTCGATGTGGTTAAGAAATACAAGATTCAGAGACAACTACAGCGAATCGAGAACGGGGACGGTGCCCAGCGTGTGGAATCCGAACAGGACGTAATCAAGAGTCCTAGTCACTACACGCTAGACGGACTGAATGTGGAGGCAATCGACGTCATAAAGGCGGTACTGGGAGAGGATGGTTTCAAAGCGCATTGTAGAGGCTGTGCGCTAAAGTATCTGCTGAGAGCGGACAAAAAGAATCGCACTGAAGACCTTAAGAAGGCTAGAGTTTATCTGAACTGGGAGATTGACGATGATAACTAAAGAGGAGCTACTACGAATTCCAAAGCTACGCAAGCACATTAAGCGCAAGATGCAGCGTATTGAGCTGTACGAGACGAGAGCAACTGGCGGAGCGATTGAGTACAAGGAGCGTGTACAATCAAGTGTGAACGACTCAGCTAGCGATTGCCTGAGTATGGCGGTTGACCTACAGGCAGAAGTCGAGCGAGATATATATGAGCTGCATGAATTGGTGTATAAAGCTGCGTTGTTTGCTGATACGTTAAGCGATCCATTGGAGAGGGACATCGTGTATGCGCGGTATGTAAACGGCAAAGAATGGGTTGAATGTATAGACACGTTGCACTGGGCGAGGTCGTGGGTTTTTAAGAAGCATAGAGATGTTTTGAGGTCTCTTTAAAAAAAGAGACTTAAGAGGACTTGAAAAGACCCACTTCTCTGATTTATGATATACTCAAGCAAAGCTAGAGAGGGGGGAGAATAGACCCCGCGGCACTGCTTGAAACAAATCCATTTAAAGTCAAACTTAATAAGGTGTTGCCCGGTACCAGTTGGTATCGGGTTTTCTTTTGTGGAGAAAATAAAATAATGCTAGAACAAATAAACAATATAGAAGCTGAAATGACCGAAGAATATAAACAGTTTGTTGATAAATTTAAACCCAAAAAAACGACTGATGACTGCTACACACCCGAGGAAGTGTATAACACCGTGCTAACCTGGGTTGTGCAAGAATACGACATAAATCCGAATAAAATTATCAGACCATTCTATCCTGGAGGAGATTATCAAAATGCAGAGTATCCAGACGGATACACAGTTGTCGATAATCCACCTTTTTCAATTTTTAAAGAAATCTGTAATTTTTACGAAGAGCGGGATATTCCGTTCTTTTTATTTTCGCCGCATTTAACAGGATTAAGTGGAGAATATAAAAAAAGCTGTTTTATTTCAGTTTGTACTGATGTTGTTTACGAAAATGGAGCAAAAGTAAAGACGAGTTTTAGAACAAACCTAGATCCTATGCTTGTGCGTACGGCCCAGATTTGTACGTCTTATTAAAAGAAACATGCAGTAAAATAAAGAAAACTAGGACTTTACCAAAATATAGATACCCGCAAGAGGTATTCACAGCATCGATTGGTGCGAAGTTGTCAAGTTGTGGTATTGATTATCGAATCCCAAGAAACGGAGCTGTGTTTATTCGTAGACTGGATTCCCAGATTGAGAGCGGGAAAACATTATTTGGCGGAGGTCTTTTGTTGAGCAAAAAAGCAGCAGCGGAGAAAGCAGCAGCGGAGAAAAAGATACCAGACGACACCGTCGCTTGGGAACTATCTGATAGAGAACGAGACCTTGTCAATAATTTACCTTAAGTAAACAGAGTCCTTCGGGGCTCTTTTTTAATACCTTAAAGGAGGTGGTGTACTTGAAATTAACAATAAAGCAGCAGCGTTTCGCAGATGAGTACATCATCAGCGGTAATGCTACAGAGGCAGCCATAAAGGCAGGGTATGCGGAGAGAGCAGCATATCAGCAAGGTGCTGAGAACCTCAAAAAACCTCATATAAAATCCTATATCGCTGAAAGACTCGATGCAATTAACTCGGCAAAGATAGCGGATCAAGAAGAAGTGCTGCAGTATCTAACTTCTGTGATGAGAGGAGAAACGCAAAGCGCGGTAGTTGTAGTCGAGGGAGAGGGCGACGGAGTGTCCTGTGCGAGACTCATGGACAAGACTCCAGACGAGAAGGAGAAGTTAAAAGCCGCAGAGCTACTTGGTAAGCGTTATGGGGCGTTTACGGACAAAGTGTCTGTTGACGGGAATATCGCAGTCGAGTTTGTGGGATATGATGACGTCGAAGAGTAAGAAACGCATTGATATTCCGAAACTAGTCGGTAAGGGCTATGGTGAGTTTTGGAAGTTCAAAGGGCGATATAGAGTCGTTAAGGGCTCTCGTGCCTCGAAGAAGTCAAAGACTACCGCATTATGGATTATTGCCTCAATGATGAGGTATCCGGAAGCAAATACCCTCGTGGTACGTAAGGTATTCAGAACGCTACAGGATAGCTGCTATAGTGACTTACAGTGGGCGGCTAATCGGCTAGGTGTCTTGGATAAGTGGGAGTTCAAACTGTCTCCGCTTGAGGCAACTTACAAGCCTACGGGGCAGAAGATACTGTTCAGAGGTCTTGATGATCCGCTTAAGATTGCGTCCGTTGCTGTAAGCAAGGGCGTGCTGTGCTGGTGCTGGATAGAAGAGGCATACGAGGTTATGACCGAGGGCGACTTCGACATGATAGACGAATCTATCAGAGGGGTTGTGCCAGATAACCTCTTCAAACAGATAACACTGACCTTCAATCCTTGGAATGAAAAGCACTGGCTAAAGGCCAGGTTCTTTGATGTAGAGGATGCCGACATACTTGCACTAACGACTAACTACATGTGCAATGAGTGGCTAGACATTGCCGACAAGAGGACATTCGAGCGAATGAGAGTTCGCAACCCTCGAAGATTTGCGGTCGCTGGTCTCGGTGGTTGGGGAGTTGTAGAGGGTCTTGTATACGAGAACTGGAAAGAGCAAGAGTTCACCCTCAAGGAGATACAGAATAAATACGATATAAGGTCAGCCTACGGTCTAGACTTCGGTTACACGAACGACCCGGCTGCCTTTTTTGATGGTTATATCGACACTGATGCTCGCAAGATATGGGTGTACGACGAGTTCTACAAGAAGGGTTTGTCGAACAGAGCGATTTACCAAGAGATTAGCTCTATGGGGCATTCGAAGGACACCATCGTTGCTGACTGTGCAGAGCCTAAGTCAATAGATGAGCTACGGGGCTATGGTCTGACCGTACGGGGCTCTAAAAAGGGTAGCGACTCCATTAACTCGGGTGTGCAGTTCATCCAGGATTTCGAGATCATCATACATCCGAGGTGCGTGAACTTCTTAACCGAGATTAGTAATTATACCTGGGCAAAGGACAAGTTCGGGAAGAGCCTTAACAAGCCGATAGACGACTTCAACCACCTCATGGACGCTATGAGGTACGGAATCGAACCGCATATCGTTGATGATGAGATGACATATAACAGCGTAAGAGGAGGGCTGTAATGCGATACAAGATATCACGGGATACAGTTATGTCGCCACAACTGTTGGCGAAGTACATTAACCTACACAAGAAGGATGTTAGCAAGAGGAATAGGGTTCTGCAGGATGCCTACGAGAACAAATACAAAATTTTCGGTGCTCCTAAGAAAGAGGATTATAAGCCAGACGTTAGGATTTCAGCAAATTTTGCAAAGTATCTGACAGACACATTCGTTGGGTTCTTCTGCGGTGTCCCTATCAAGATTAATTCGGATGACAGCAACATCGACGAGTACCTGGGAAGATTAAGCCTATACAACGACGAGGATAATCACAACCTCGAACTTGCTAAGGGTGCCGATATACATGGGGACTACCACGAACTGTTATACGTAGATGAAGACGCAGAGATTTGTTACACAGAGGTTAGCCCTCTTCAATCATTCTTTTTAGTGGACGACTCTATCCTTGAGCGACCACTATTTTTTATCCGCTATTACAAGGATAGCAACAAGATTGAGCGGGGGTCATGGTCTGATTCAACACATGTTCAGTACTTCACAAAGAACCCAAGTATAAAGTGGGATGATGATCCAGTAATACACGGATTTGATGGAGTGCCCGCAGTAGAGTATAGGGCGAATGCAGAGAGTATGGGACTGTATGAATCAGTACTATCACAGATTGACGCATATAACAAGGCTATCAGCGAAAAGGCTAACGACGTTGATTACTTCGCTGATGCATACATGAAGATATTAGGACCGAGAGTTGATGAGAAGACGATACCAGAGATTCGTAGGAACAGAATAATCAACTTTAGTGGTAATTTTGGCGATAACAAGGTTGATGTTGATTTCCTCCAAAAGCCTGAGGCAGACGATACGCAGGAGAATCTACTCGATAGACTAGAGAAACTCATATTTGCAACGTCGATGATTGCGAATATATCCGACGAGAACTTCGCGGGACAAGCGTCAGGGGTAGCTCTCAAGTATAAGTTACTTGCTATGCAGAACCTAGCGACATTCAAGGCTCTCAAGTTCCAATCGGCTATGAACCACAGATACAAGCTCATCTTCTCTAACCCTCTGTCGGGTATGAAGGGCGACGATTGGGTGAAGATAGACTATCACTTCACTATGAATTACCCAGCTAATCTAGGAGATGAGGCGGAGACTGCGAAGAACCTCGAGGGTATCACCTCTAAGGAGACGCAGCTCAAGACTCTATCGGTTGTTGATGATCCAAAAGCGGAGATGGAGAAGATTAAGGCAGAGAACGAAGAGAGTGCAAGTCAGATGTTCGGTAACCTAGGAGGCGCGGGAGATGGCGACGAAGCTTAGCGAGTACTGGAGACAGCGAGAAGAGGAACAGCGCAAGCGGAACATCACCGACGAGGCTAAATATGATAAGGTTGTCGACAGGATGTATAGAGAGTCGTTAGCTGACATCCAGAAGGAGATTGACGCATTTTACGGTCGCTATGCTACCAAGGAAGGTATCAGCATATCAGAGGCGAAGAAACGCGTCGACAAGCTCGATATAGAAGCATATGAGCGCCTTGCAAAGAGGGTAGTTGTTGATAAGGATTTCAGCCCAGAGGCTAACCAAGCGATGAGGCTCTACAATCTGACTATGAAGGTCAACAGACTTGAGATGCTTAAGTCAATGATTGGGGTACACCTCGCATCACTATCAGATTCGCTAGACAAGTATTACACCTCGAAGCTCGATAGCAACACTGCTGCCGAGATAAAGAGGCAAGCGGGCATTATGGGCGACACTATAGGTGTTAATGATAAGCAAGTCCACGCTATCGTTAACGCATCGTTCCATAGCGCCCATTTCTCCGAGAGGATATGGGTTAATAACTCATATCTAAAGCAGAAGTTAGAGCAGTCGCTTCTAGCATCTATGATACGCGGTGAGCGCCCCGATTATAGGGCGATTAAACGAATATTCGGTTCGTCGTTATACGAGGCAAAGAGGCTATTACACACCGAATTAAAACGTTGCCGAACAGAGGCGGCTATGCAGCAGTATAATCGCAACGGTGTTGAGGAGTTCGAGTTCATGGCGTTGGGACCACATCCTTGTGAGTTTTGTACCGCCCTTAATGGCAAGCACTTTAAGGTCAAAGATTTCTTGCCCGGAGATAACGCACCGCCTATGCATCCCCACTGCCGATGCTCTACAGCACCGTGGGTAGACGAAAAAGCTTATAACGATTGGCTCGATGCTAAAGCGGACGGAACATTCAGCGGAGGTTTTGATGATTGGAAGGATGCATTAAGGTTTGGCAGAGGTTCTGGTAGCCCCGATATCAAAGCTGGAGAGACTAAGCACATAGGAAATGTTGATTTTTCTGATAAATCAAGGGTCCTAAAAATACTTGCTGCTGCCGAACGGAAGTTTGCGGGCGCTGATGTTGAGTGGGATGTAACAATTACATCTGACGGTAAGATATGGGTGACTAAAGGTAGTGTTGGTGGTGTAGACCTTACAGGGATTCGGAGCGGGCGCGAAGGAGCATACTCATATCATAACCATCTCGACACTGAGACAAATTACTCATTTAGTGAGGATGACGTAGCAGGATTCATAGCCAACAAAGAGGCGTATATGAGGGCCTCTGATAGCTCATACTCTTATGAAATGCGAAGACGGAGTGATACCGTTGATATGACCTGGGATGAGGTGTATTCTAGACACAAAGATTTATACAGTTCAAAAGCACGTGCAGCGGGATTTCGTAGCGAGATAGATCTTGAAGAAGACGGTTATGATTACACTATGAAACTTTTGCGTAAAGAATTGAGGTTTGAATATGGGCGAAAGAGGAAAAATCAATGACAAGGCTCCTGATTACACCAATTATTTGAATGAATACACCGCGCTGAGTAGGAGGTATCTTGCAAAGGAGAGTGAGATTTTTTCGCGATTAACCGAAGACACTCGTCGAGAGGTGTCTAGGGACCTGGGAAAGTTGAGGAGACTCTTTGCGAGTGACCTTAAGGTTTTACAGAAGAAATACTCGCACATCTTCAATCAAAAGAGGGATGATGAATGATACAAATAAAAGTTAATAACTACTCTGTAGAGGTGAACGGTCATGCAGGGTATATGCCACATGGCTCGGACATCGTCTGTGCTGGTGTATCCGCTCTGTATCAGACGTTGGAGGAGTCAGCCAAGGAATTAACTGGTGGTGAGTATAAAACCTCGTCAGAGGCAGGATATGGGCGAATCTGCCCTATAGGAGAAGTGAGCAATGAGTACAAGCTACTCGTTAGCTCTTTTTTAATTGGCGTAAATGGGATTGCTGCTAGCTATCCCGATTATGTGATGGTCCACACGGACTAGACCGAGCATTGACGTCGATAAAAGCAATGGAAGAGCCTAGGCGTGGATGGCTATAAAAGCTACGGAAACGATAAGCATTGTATCTATAAACACATGGAGGTAATTTTATGTACTACGAAGAGTTAAAACGATGGAATCAACGTTGGAATCTGCAGAAGTTCGCAGAAGGCGGAGACGGAGAGGGAGACGCTACCGGAGGAGACGGAGGTAATTCCGGAGACGATTCCGCCGGCGGAGATAGTGACAAGAAGTATACTGACGAAGATGTCAACAAGATTCTAAATAAGAAGTTTGCAGAATGGGAGAAGAAGCAGGCAAAGAAGATTTCAGAGGCTGAAAAGCTTGCCAACATGACCGCAGAGGAGCAACTCAAGGCGCTACAGTCAGAGCTTGACTCAATGAAGAAGGATAAGACACGTAGCGAGTTAGCAAGCGCCGCTAGAGGCATACTCTCTGAGTCAGATATCCAGGTTCCGGACAACTTAATCGCAAACCTTATAGGAGAGGATGCGGAGACAACAAAAGAGAACGTTGCAGCATTCTCCAAGGCATTCAAAGCAGCTGTACAGGAAGGTGTTAAGGCAGCTCTTAAGGGCAAGACACCACCATCGGGAGGCTCAAGTACGCTCACAAAAGAGGAAATAATGAAGGTAAAGAACCTCAAGGAGCGACAGAAGTTAATCAAAGAAAATATGAATTTATTTAAGGAGTAAGAACTATGAACAAGAGATTTGAACTACAGAGATTTGCAGTAATCGAGAACACTACAGTTACTGGCGACCTAGAGCCAGCTATCTCGATTGATCACACCAACAGACTTGTTGATAATATCGTGAAACTGCAGGAAGTACTCGGCATCACTGAAATGGAGCCAATGGCTGCGGGAACAAACATCAAGCAGTACAAGCTTGAGAAAGAGAACAGCCCAGCGCAGGTGGCAGAAGGGGAGGTTATCAACCTAACTAAGATTTCTCGTAAGCTTGTTAAGACTCACGAACTAAGGCTCAAGAAGTACCGCAAGCTCGTTACTGCAGAGGACATCCAGAAGTCCGGACACGACGTTGCAATCAATAAGACTGACGGAAAGCTTGTTAGCGAGGTGCGCAAGGATATCAAGAAGGATTTCTTCACGATGCTAGGAACAGGCACAGGAACAGCCGCACAGAGCAAGAACCTACAGGAGGCTCTATCCGCAATCTGGGGTAAGCTACAGACAAGATTCGAGGATGTAGATGCTACACCAGTGTTCTTCATCAATCCAGAAGACGTCGCAGAGTATCTCGGCAAGGCTACAGTTACAATGCAGACTGCATTCGGATTCTCTTACATTGTGAACTTCCTAGGACTAGGAACAGCGATTCTATCGTCTAATGTTACTAAGGGAGCACCAATCGGTACTGTTACTGAGAACCTAAACGGTGCGTATGTACCAGCTAACGGTGATGTTGCACAGGATTTCGGTCTAACATTCGACGAGAGCGGACTCGTGGGAATGTCTCACAACGTTGCATCTGATAGAGCATCGCTCGACACACTCATTATGTCCGGAGTCGTATTCTACCCAGAGGAAGTCGACGGAGTAATCAAGGGCAAGATTGTCGCAGGTGCTTAAATAAAGAACGGAGGTAAATTATGTTTATCGTAATTAACGCATTTTTAGATCTGCAGGATGCAGAATACCTATATGACGTAGGAGATGCATACCCAAGAGAAGGGCTTGAACCATCGGAGGAGCGAATCAAAGAGCTTCTAGGGTCAGATAACCTACAGGGTCAGCCAATAATTAAGGCTGTAAAGACTGTCCCGGTTGACGCGAAGGGCGAAGAGGTTGCAGAGAGTGAATCGTCAAAGGAAGATGACGAGGAATCCTCGGATACTCTAGAGACCGAAGAGACACCAGATAAGGACAGCAAGAAGTAGGAGGTCGATATGTCGGACAACGTAACTGTAATGTTGACTGGCACACTCGACGAACAGAAGAAAGCTATTAAGGAACTAACAGAGGCGCGGCTAAAGTGGAAGCTAGGTGGCGTCTCTAGCATTCCTGAACAGCTGTCCTACATCGTAACCGAGGTGTGCATATCGAGGTTCAACAAGATAGGTTCCGAGGGACTTGAAAGTCACACCGTAGAAGGCGAATCAATGAGATGGTCTGATGATGATTTCGCACCGTACGCAGGAGAGATACAGGACTATCTCAACGCACAGAAAGAGTCGAATAGAGGCGTTATACGTTTTCTGTAAAGGGGGTTAAGTTATGAGGTACGACACACTTATAAGTTTCGTAAAATTCAGACGCGGTGACTATAATGCCGAGACTGGTAATTATGAGAAAGCCTCTCCGGAGAAAACGGTTACACACGCAAGCGTGATGAATGCTGGCCAAGAGACGATGAGGCTCTTATACGGTGAGATTAGGCAAGGGGCACTAGTAGTACAGATACAAGGGCATTTCGAACAGCCATTTGACCGAATCGAAATAGCCGGCAAACCGTATGCGGTTAATCAGCGAAGACGATTAAGAACCAAGGAGACATTTATCGTGTCGGAGGTGCAGTAATGGGGACTAGTATCAAGATTGTTGGACTCGACAACCTAAACCGCAAGCTACGTAAGAATGCGACTCTTAATGATGTTAAGACTGTCGTATCGACTAACGGTAACAGACTTGAGCGAGATATTAAGGCTAATACCAAGGTGGCGTATGTTAAGGGCTACTCAGAGCAAAATACCGCCGACAGTGTTAACGGTAATCCGCTAGATGGTGGTATGAGCTACGAGGCAGGAATAGCTATGAAGTACAATCCCTACACGGAATTCGGTACAAGGTTCATGGAGCCCGAGCCAGTAGTAAAGCCAGCAATCGAGAAAGTAGGTGCTCAATTTGAGCGAGATATGAGGAGGTTAACAGAATGATGGATCCACAGCAGGAACTTTTCACGAAAGTAAAATTAGCGGTCGAGGCCGTAATAGGGAAAGAAAACGTATATGATGGATTCTTGCCTCCGGAAGGCACACCTTATCCGTTCGTGTATCTTGGAGATGCGTATCAAGTAGATGATGCCAACAAGAGTGCTATATTTGGCACGGTGTCACTTACTGTACATGTGTGGCACAATACACCAGAGGAGCGCGGTACTGTATCAAGCCTTATGCTTAAGATTAAAGAGGCAGCAATGCAACTAAAGAGTGGGCATTATGCATGGGATTACCGCAACGGACAGACACGAATTTTGACAGATAATACTACTAAGCAGCCACTACTTCATGGGGTAGTAGAGCTGCGTTTTCATTTTAGTTAGGAGGAAATATGAACAAGTTTAATTTACAGCAGTTCGCAGTTGCTGTATCGGGTAAGAAGATCGTATACCTATTCCGTCTTCTCTCTAAGGCGCAGAGCGAAACGGGGAGCATATTGGCGTTTGTAACGGAAAACGGACGCACTAAGTCAAGAGATGCCGACACCACTGCGACTAAGGATGGCAGCGTAAGGACACCAGGAGCTGTTGAGACGGAGATTACGTGCTCATCTCTTATGGCAAAAGGTGACAAGATGCTTGATAAGCTAGAGAGTGCGCTTGATTCTAACGAGATTATCGAGATTTGGGAGGCAAACCTCGAAGAGGCTGGAACAGGAACTAATAAGTTCAAAGGGGCATACTTCCAGGGCTATCTCACGGAGTTTGAGAAGACCTCTAACGCTGACGAGTCTGTGGAGGTCTCGCTTACGTTCGGCATCAACGGCACAGGCGTCAAGGGAGATGTAACAGTCACAACAGCACAGCAGGAGATGGCTAGCTACGTATTCAAGGATTCGGTAGCTGGAGCATAAGGAGTTTAACTATGGGGTGGCGCAAGTCACTCCATTTTATTTGTAGTAAAGGAGAATAACAATGGCAGATATCATCATTAATGGAACATCTTATCCTTTAAAATTCGGAATGAATTTTCTACGAGAGGTTAACAAGCGTAATGCGGTACCCGTGGAGGGCATGAAGGGCGTAACTGAGAATGTCGGCATGAAGTGGATGATTGCAGAGCTTATGGATAACTCCGTAGAAGCTCTTGCAGATGCTATCTTCACCGCCAATAAGACCGAGTCACCTAGATTGACTTTGCCCGAGATTGACGAGTTCCTGGATAGTGAGGAGACCGATATCGACGGAGTATTTAATGACGTGATAGGTTTTTTAGAGAAAGCCAATGCTACCAAGAGGCTAGTACAGGATATGAAGGATATGGTAGCGAAGAAGAAGGCGGAGATGGAACTGGAGGACGAGATTATCTAGACGAAGAGGCTTTGTATCATCAAGTGGCGATAGACTGTTTCAGATATTTCGGTTTTACCTCGTTTGACCAAGTAGATAGGCTGACCATCTACGAATACAACATTCTGATTGAAGCGGAGAATCTTAAGCAAGTAGATAGGGACTATAGAAATCACCTACAGGCATACCTTAACTTCCAAGCAACCGCCAAAAAGAATGTTGGTAAGACGAAGCAGAAACCAGTATTTGATAAGTTTATTAAATTCTTTGATTATGACAAAGCAATTAAGAAGGTGCAGGGGAATGAATCTAACAAAGGTCGATTCTCCGCCCTTAGTAAATTTTTGAAAGAAAGGAGGGCGGACGAATAATGGCTGAATCTTTTTCCGTAAAAGCAGTTTTATCGGCGCAGGACAAGAACATGTCATCGACATTCAAGAAGGTGCTCGGTACGACTGATTCTCTTGGATCTCGATTAAAAAGTGGTATCGGATTCGGCGCACTTATGTCTATAGGTGGCGGAGCAGTACGATTCCTAGGTAACGAGATGCGTAATCTTATGTCGGAAGTCAATGAGACTAATAGTGCGTGGAAATCATTTTCCAATAACATGGCTATGTCTGGCATGAGTCAAAAGCAGATACGAGCCACGAAGAAGGACTTACAAGCATTCGCGGTTAAGACTGTATATTCCTCAAAAGACATGGCGTCTACATTCGCACAGTTATACGCAGTCAACAAGAAGACTACTACATCTCTCGTAAAGGGATTTGGTGCAGTTGCGGCCGCTTCTGAGAACCCTAAACAAGCCATGAAGACTATATCAACTCAGGCGACTCAGATGGCTGCTAAGCCTAAAGTAGCTTGGCAAGATTTTAAACTGATGCTCGAACAGTCACCAGCTGGTCTCGCCCAAGTAGCGAAGGCTATGGGCATGACAACAGCCGAACTGGTTAAGAATGTTCAAGATGGTAAGGTTAAGACCGAGGACTTCTTCAAGGCAATGGAGAAGATGGCTGATAATAAAGCCCTCATGAAGCAAGCCCAGCAGTATAAGACACTAGGTCAAGCTGCAGAGGGTTTGAGGGCTGTTATAGCCTCGGGTCTAGCACCAGCCTTCGATGCACTCACTAGAGGAGGTGTATCTGTTCTATCAAGTATGATGGAGGGTATATCAAAGAGGTTTGAAATCTTAAGCAACGCCTTCAAGGGAGTTGGTAAAGCATGGGGTTCGGCATTTAGTGCAGTAGGTAAAGAGCTTGATAAGCTTAAGGCTAAAGATGGATTAAAGAACTTCGAGTCAGGGGCTAAAAGCGCAGCTAGTGCCATGAAAAGCCTAGCAAGTGCTGCCAAGGCTAACGCAAAGCCTATAGCATACCTCATACACCATATTCCAGAACTTATAGAAGTATTTATAGGGTTAAAGATAGCACTTAAAGCAGCTAAATATCTTGATGCAACGGCAAAAGGTGCAGAGGCAGCGGCAAGCGTGCTGCCTAAAGTAGGCACGGCAGCTAAAGTATCGGGTGCACAGATGCTGGGTTCTGCAAAGGCGTTTATGGCTACAGGCGCAGGCGTTCTGATGATAGCTGCAGGTTTCTACATAATGGCTAAAACTGCGGTGATGCTCGCAAAGTCGGGCAAGGGTGCAATAGGTGTATTCGCAGGAATGGCGATAGCTATAGGACTACTCGGTGTAGGTCTAGTAGTTTTAACAAAAGCTATGGGCTCGATGAATCCGGCAAAGCTAAAAGCAATGTCAGTTGCAATGTTGGCGTTCGGTGCTGCTATAGTGCTGTGTGCTGCAGGAATGTGGATACTGTCTAAGGCAGCGAAAACTATCTCCGATGGCGGAGGGTTAGCCGTTGCGGTTCTTGCGGGTATGGCAATAGCTATAGGGCTACTTGTAATAGCATTCGCTAAGTTCGGACCCGCTCTCGATGCAGCAATCCCAGCGATGCTCACGTTCGGTGCAATGGTACTGATGATAGGTGCGGGCATATGGCTAGCTGCGAAGGGAATAGCAGCAGTAGTTACTGCATTCTCAAGCCTAGTTGATTCTGTTACCGGACTCATTAACGTACTACCTATAGCGGCTCAATATGGCTTGCAGGCAGCAGGTGGTATAGCTCTAGTCGGGGTAGCGTGCATAGTGGCGGCGGCTGGAGCAATAGTGCTAGGAATAGCTATGATCGCATTCGGTGTAATGGCTCTAGCTACAGGAGCAATGCTAATCGGAGCTGGAGCAATGGCAATGGCAGGCGGTATTATGTTCCTATTATTTGGAATCATGGTAGGCTTGGCGGCTGTTGGAGTTGCGATTCTAGCACTCGCACTCAAGGCGGTTAATTCGTCCATGAAGTCGATAGCATCTAATGCAAGGGCGGCAGCCTCGTCGTTATCAGTAATGACTAGCTCGGTTAGTCTCGTAAAGTCTGGTCTAAAAGCAATAGGTGACTATGCTAGCTCGGCAATGAATAAACTCAAGTCGGCATTCAGCAATGCGGCATCGAGTACAGCCGCCGCAGGAAGTTCTGCAGGTAATAACTTCCGTACAGGGTTATCAAGTGGACTCAATTCCGCTATAGCTACTGCGAGGAGTGCTAGCAATTCGATTAAATCGACTCTACACTCTGCAGGTAGCGGGGCATATGCGGCAGGTGTATACATCGGTGTTGGACTTGCAAACGGTATGGCATCGCAGCTAGGCAGGGTGAGGAGCATAGCTACTTCACTATCAAACGCTGCTGACATTGCTATTAGGAAAGCGCAGGCAATCCGCTCGCCATCGCATAAGCAGTTCGACAACGGCGCATACATTGGTCAAGGGCTGATAGAGGGTATTGCAAGTAAAATAAGAGCCGTTAAGGTAGTTAGCTCTAAGTTAGCTGGTGCTTTCTCACCTCAGCTAGGTATGGTTGGAATAGGTGGCGGAGCATTTAACATGTCCGAAGACTATAGCTACGGCCACATTGCACAGTATGAAGTTACTGTCGTAACAGAGCTTGACGGAGATGTAGTTGCCAAGAAGACGGTTAAGCCTATGCAGAAGGAGCTTAATAAGCTCGATAAGCGCGATAGCAGATATAGGGGGAGAATCTAATGTATAAATTCATAGATGTAAACGAACAGCCTAATAAGATGCTATCTGCGGAGGCTGTATCAATTAACGGAGAATACCTCGATGAGGTTATTCCAGGGTTTAAAACCCTATATGTTCAGGGGCGAGAGTTACTCGCTCCTGATATTAAATCAAAAGAGGTGGGCGCGAGGCATGGCGAGATACTGCTAAATTCTCGATATCCGAAACGAAAAATCGTAGTAGGGTATCAACTTTTAGCAGAGAGCAATTCAGCTTTTAGAGAGGCATTTATCAAGCTGTCCGACAAGCTGGGCACACCTAACTCTCGTATAATATTCCGCGATGAAATGGACAAGTACTGGATTGGCACAGTGTCAGATGTTGGCGAGGTTCCGCCCGGAAGAAATTCCATTACTTCCGAGTTCTCCGTCGATTGCCTTATACCGTTTAAGTTCTCTATTAATGAGAAAGAAGTTCAAATTGAGCCTGATGGTACACTCAGCATTGATTATAAGGGAACAGTCCCGGCGCATCCTCGCATCTTCGCGGATTTCAAAGGCGACTCAGGATACTTTGCTGTAACAGATGAGCATAGTAACACGGTGATTGCTGGTAACCCTAAAGAGCAGGACACTGGCAATAAGAGTGAAATGCTCTTCGATGAACCGTTCAGAAAACCGCTGAACACCTCAACCTGGAAGATTAACCAAGGCTTTGAATTCCCATGGTATCAGCAAGCTGGAGGTGCATACATAAGGCAGGCTAACGAAGATGCTGCGGCAGCTAGTAGTTATGGGTCGTATGGCAGCAAGCCATATCATGGGCCATCGCTAACGAGAGCTATCCCTGTAGATTCTAGTGGCAGTAAGATGTGCACAAACTTCACGCTAACCTATAGAGTACGCTGTGCTATCGGGCGAGGCGAAATCAACCAATTAGGCGGTAACATGATGTTATTACTCGACGACTCGAACAACGTAATAGCGGGTATTGCTTATTACAAAAACAGTGTTGGCGAGATGGCGGAGTGCTGCCTATACGTTAACGGTAAAGAAGTGAGCAAGACCTTAATCGGAGTTACAAGGGCATATAGACAGCTCGGTTTTGGCGAAGCTACAGGAGGCGATTATATTGGCACTTCGATGATTAAGAAGGTCGGAGACACCGTATACTTCGACACAGCCGGTAGTAATTTTACCTTTTCCGATTCAGCGATTAAAGACAAATATCCGACGAAGTGTCAGCTTGCTTTTTACGAGGCATATCGAAATCCTAACATATCAGACAATGAGATCTATTGGATCAAGTTCATTAAGGATAACGTCGAATACGACATCGCTAATACATTCATGAATGGCGATAAGCTCGAAATGGACTGCGCTACAGGAGAGATTCGTAAGAATCATTTACCTATGCCAGGCATCGGAGCATTGGGTAACGACTGGGAAGACCTCGTACTTGTACCAGGACAGAATAAGCTAAGTACATTCTGGAGCACCTGGCAGCCACAAGCACCAGATGTGAAGGTGAAGTACAGGGAGGTATTCTTATGATCGTATACTTCGCAGATAGGCAGATGAGAATACTAGGGCACGCCTCCACTAACCTAGACAGCCCCCTTGTTATCGTTGATGATAGCAAGGAGGAGCGCGTCGAAAATGGCGTATCAATATTTGAGTTAAGCGTCGTAATCAAAGACAACCCTACAGAGTTTCTAAAGATTAAGGAAATGTGCGCAGAGGGCAATTACTTGCTGTGCAAGAGGGGTAATTCAAGCGAATTTTACTCAATCATAGACTGTAACGGCTCGGTGTCCTCGAAAGAGCTAGAGCTGTACTGTGAAGACGCAAGTCTTGATTTAATTAATACACTTGCTGAACCATTCGAAGCAGATAGCGCATACCCTTTGTCCTACTACGTTAATAAGTGGATATCAGGCACAGGGTTTGAAATCGGAACCAATGAAGTCGCACACCTTACTCGTAAACTCAAGTGGGAGGGCGATGCTACGGTAACGGAACGGCTCGCAAGTGTGGCTACTCAATTTGATAATACCGAGATGTCATTTAGTTTTGAAATTGAACAAATGAAGGTCAAGAAGCTGCTAGTAAACTTCTGGAAGCGTAAGGGCGTAGATGCAGATGCTAGATTAAGGATTAATCACGAGGTGTCCGATATACACATCAAAGGCTCTGTTGCAGAGCTTGCGACAGCGCTAAAAGCCGTAGGCGGCACTCCAGAAGGTCAGCAAGAGGCGTTAACTCTAAAGGGGTACAACTATGATGACGGCGATATCTACATCGATTCTACTGGGCTGTTACAGTCTAGGTCAGCAACCCGAAGATGGTGCAGCCCTTGGACGAATTACAAGCCTATAGTGAGGCGGTTCTCATTCGAAACGACCTCACAATCTGAACTATGTAACAGGGCAGTAAATAAGCTAAAAGCCTCTATGACGGCGATAAGAACGTATGAAATCGATATCGTAAAGTTGCCCGACAATGTGCGCATTGGCGACACCATACATGTGGTAGATGACGAAACAGGATTATATATATCTAGCCGCATATTGAAGTTAAAAAGGTCAGTATCCAGGAATGAAATCACCGCAGAGCTCGGAGACTTCCACGAGGAAGACTCCGGCATGGATGCTGCACTACAGCAGCTTTCTGAACGCATATCTAAGATTGCGGCTCTCAAATCTGGTGCAGATGCGGTGACTCTTACAATCACATCTTCGAACGGTGCGACATTCGATAACGACCTAATCAACACTACACTAACAGCACACGTATACTCTAGCAGCGGCGAACTTACTCCGCAGGAGATTGCGGCTATAGGCACTGTTAAGTGGTATAAGGGCGATGTCGAGGTCGCATCTGGATTAACATATACAGTTTCAAACGAAACTAATCTAGATATTATAGCAAAACTGGAGAAGAAGGAGGAATAAGTACATGAAGACACTTGCAAGTGATACTATTCACCTTACATCGAACAAGTCATTGCATGAAGCAGTCGAGGGTGTGGGGGAAGAGGTGCAGAAGACAAAGCAACATTTTAAGTATGATGATGAAGGGGCTCATGTAATCGGAGAATCTGACAACAGAGAGCTGCTCCTAGATACAGACGGAGCTCACATCAAGCATGACGGAAGAAGTTTAGCAGAGTTCACAAAAGATGGCGTAACTCTCCGAGACGAGATTATAGACCTTATACAGATAGGTTCAAGTGATATCATCGTTAACGGTCACAACTATGGTAAGAAGAGCGAAATCCGTTCGAAATCTGCAGAGGGCAAAGTCAGCCTGAGTGGGTATACCGTACAAGATTCAGGAGATAAAAGAATAAGTCACACCGTTATGACAGCAGGCAGTGTCGATTATGCTGTCGGGCAAGTAAGTCAAGATGTTGATAGAGCAAGCAACGTCCTAGAGGCACTTAATAAGACGGGAAGATTAGCCCTATACACCATCAATAATGAAGATGCCCAATACGTTGGGGTTGCCTTCAATGATATGGCTATGTTTATGCTGGAGTGCAAGGGGAAAACACCTGAAGAGATGGTTGAGAAAACAGAGCTCAGGGTACAGGGCTCTTTTAAAGCGCAAAAGGCGTACGGAAAGCCTAAGTATAATTGCTGGAATCCACTTCAGAGACCGTATATTCCTGAAAACGACGGAATTATGGTGTGCTTAGTTGATCCTAAACTCAATGCTTTTTCGGGAATGAAAATTAAGGATGCCACTGACAACGTGCAAGTAGCTAGCATAATGAGTGTAAGCACAGGTGCAATGGTGTCGGGGTCATTCCCCGTTATTGCAGGACACGAGTATAGGGTAGATGGAGCATGGAACATAAGCTCTGTTAAGTCGCATTATTACCCTCTTTTATCAGATTAGGGGGGGGTGGTTAATTAATGGATATGACAAGCATCATGGTCGCTGCAATATCAGCCCTGGGGACTGGATTAGGTTCGCTGTATGGCATCAAGAAAAGCAGCAGTCTTACAGATTATAAGATTGACCGTCTCACCGAAGAGGTAAAGAAGCATAACGACTTCGCCTCGAGGATTCCTGTGATCGAGGAAAGACTCAAGGGGATGAATCATCGGCTTGATGATTTAGAAAAAAATAAATAAGTTAGCCGAGCTTTCGCTCGGTATTTTTATTGTCTGAAAGGAGGACAAAATGAAAATTAATTGGAAGGTAAGATTCAGTAACAAGGTTTGGCTGCTGACTTTCGTAGCTGCTGCACTGTCACTAATCTATGAGGTGTTGGCGATCTTCGGGGTTACACCAAAGGTCGAGCAGGAACAGCTCAAGCGACTTGCAGAAATGCTGATTGGATTACTTGTGATGATAGGTGTTGTGATTGATCCAACAACTAAAGGCACGAGTGACTCCAAGATGGCTATGACATACAAGAAGCCGCGTGACGAATTGGGCGGGGAGCACACCGCGGAATTTACTGATACGGCACATGAAATTAATGATCCAGTCGATGCACCGACTGAAAAAGCGGAGGGCTAATCATGGCAACAGGTAATCAAGTTATCAATTATGCCCGTCAATTCCTAGGCGAAAGCTCTGTGAGGTTCAGCGACTGGTACTACGGTTCGACTAGATACCGCGGCTGGGCATGGTGCAACGTGTTCGTCTCATACATCCTGCAGCATTGCGGAGTGAATTTTCAAAAAACCGCATACGTACCAGATGCAGAGCGTTGGATGGACTCCCATTACAAGTGGGTTAAGATGAGTGAGGCACAGCCAGGAGATGTAATTATCTTCTGCTGGAGTGGCGAAGGCGGCAACAGCGGTCGTGGTTCAAGGGATCATATAGGATTCCTTGTAGCTAATAATGGTAACGGAACATTTACAACTCTAGAGGGTAACACCAGCGGCAGCAGGGTCGCAATTCGCACCAGGTCGGCAAAGAATATACGTAAGATTTTCCGTCCGACATATGATGGTGCAGCAGCTCCATCAACTTCCGCACCAACACCTTCGACCTCTCTACAAGCAAGTAATAAGGGGTTAGGACTATACTACGTGACCGCCCCTCTCAACTGTAGGACGGGAGCAGGCACGAATTACCCAGTAATACGCACCTACCCAGCAGGCACACCAATTCGTGTGCTCAAGATTGAAAATAACTTCGGCTACAGCGCAGGTGCGGGTGGTTGGCTCTGCATGGACTTTTTGAGACCGCAATCAGCGGCAGCAAGCACACCTGCAGTAAGTAGCTCTGGTCGTGCTCTAGGAATGTATCACGTGAACGCAGCTGGCGGGCTGAATGTAAGGTCGGGTCCTGGTACAGGGTATGGGCGAGTTAATTTTCTAAAGAACGGAACTCCACTTCGCATACTCAAGGTTAGCGGGGACTGGGGTTATTCCAAGGGCGCAGGTGGCTGGGTACACCTGGGCTATTGTAGAAGAGGTTAAGGTGATGTCAATATTTCAAGATATAGGCGTATTCTTTAATGAGGCACATTATACGGCCGTGCTAGACGCAATAGGCTGGATGATGTTATAATCAATAAATCGGGCAGTGTGATGCCCTACCGTGTACACGTGAGACGTCGAAATTGAGAGGGTCGCCCCCTCTCTTTTTTTTGTTTTGAAAAAGTTTTTTCTCTGATATAATAGACAAAAGATGTTATAGTTGCATCGTAAATTCATAAGTAAATTCGTGACTTTTTCGTGACTTTTTGAAGTATCTTTGCAACTTACCGCACTTTATCAGATTTTGGGGATACTGAATTTTCAACGGTTTACATCATAAATAATTGTAAATAATGGCGAGGGCTGTAGTTCGATTCCCACGCACTCCCGCCATTTAAGTTTGCATGGGAGTAATAATATGAAAAGAAATGAAGTTTTACGACAGATTCCGAAGATAGATGAGGTGCTTAAAGAGCACCTCTTTTCTAATGCCTTCGAGAAAAGTGGAAGAGATGTTGTAACATCTATGGCCAGAAAGGCTATAGATGGAGTGCGTGCGGAAATTCTTGCTCTAAGCGATGATGAACTAGAGCATTATGACGTAAAGAAACTAAGCATCTCGTACATCGCTGATGAGATTAAGGATAGACTCGAAGCTGACGAAGTGAATCATCTGCACGGAATAATTAACGCGACAGGAACCATCTTGCACACAAACCTCGGCAGAGCGCCACTCTGTGAAGATGCAGTGCGCAATGTAGAAATGGTTTCGCGAGGATATTCGAATCTCGAATACGATGTTAAGTTAGGAAAGCGTGGTTCAAGACATGATATTTTGCAGGACCTCATGGTTGAACTTACCGGTGCTGAGGATGTTATGATCGTCAACAACAACGCATCCGCTACGATGCTTGTGCTTTCTGCTATGGCGGAGGGTCATGAGGTCGTGGTATCGAGAGGTGAGCTAGTTGAAATCGGAGGAGCGTTTAGAATTCCTGATATCATGGAGCAGAGTGGTGCGACTCTACATGAGGTCGGAACTACCAACAAGACTAAGCCTAGTGATTATGAGAAGGCGATAAATGAAAATACTGGCGCCCTCATGAAGGTCCATACCAGCAATTACAAAATCATGGGATTTACTGAAGAGGCTGAACTTGAGGACCTAGTTTCTATTGGCAAGGAGCATGATATCCCGGTTATCTTCGATATGGGTAATGGACTCATGGTGAACCTCGCTGATTATGGACTTGATGAACCTAATGTGCCCGCGTCCCTAAGTACGGGAATCGATGTCATTCTATTCAGTGGCGATAAGCTGCTCGGTGGTCCTCAAGCTGGGATTATCGCTGGAAGGCGAAAATACATCGAGAAGATGAAGAAGCATCCCTTGGCACGTGCACTTAGAGTGGATAAGATGACTTTTGCAGCGATGGAAGAGACGCTAAAAAAATATAGGGATACAAAAGTTGCGATGCGTGATATCCCGGTGCTCCGCATGATTACGACATCCAGGGAAGTTCTACTCGAAAGAGCTGAGAGTCTAGCTGACAAGATCCGTACGGCAAATAGCAGGCTCAATGTAAAGATTGTTGATGCAGATGACCAGATTGGTGGAGGGTCTGCACCGATGGTATTTTTACCAGGTGTTGCGGTAGCTGTGACATCAGATAAGACTACTACTAAGGGGCTTGAGAGGACACTTAGAAAGCATGAAATTCCTGTAATCGCAAGAATTCACGAGGATGAACTGCTGTTCTCAGTAAGAACTGTGCTTGACCGCGAGCTTGATGATATAGCAGCAGTGCTAAGGGAAGTGGAATAGATGAAGAACGTAATTATTGGTACAGCTGGTCACGTCGATCACGGCAAGACACAGCTGATTAAAGCTCTTTCTGGTATCGATACAGATAGACTATCCGAAGAGAAGAAGCGTGGAATCACCATCGAACTCGGGTTTGCTCACATAGATAATGATGCAGGCTATAATATCGGTGTAATTGATGTGCCAGGGCATGAGAAATTTATCAAAAATATGCTTGCTGGAATCGGTGGTGTTGACTTCGTGTTATTTGTAGTTGCAGCAGATGAAGGCATCATGCCGCAGACTAAAGAGCATTTTGAAATACTGCAAGCGCTTGGAATCGATGATGGTATCATCGCAATCACCAAAAAGGATATGGTGGACGAGGAGTGGCTTGAGATGCTAGTCGAGGATGTAAAGGACTATTTTAAGGGCTCTTTTCTTGAGGGAAAACCCATGATAGCTGTTTCTTCTAAGACAGGAGAAAATATAGATGCTCTAAAAGATGAAATAATAAAGAAGTGTGACCGCGAGTCAAAGAGGCGCGAGGAGCCGGAGCTATTCAGACTGCCTATAGATAGAGTTTTTTCTATGCAGGGATTTGGAACTGTCGTCACAGGAACTCTAGTAGATGGTGTGTTAAAACTCAATGATGATTTGAATATATATCCTGAGGAAATACCTGTGAAGGTAAGAGGAATCCAGACTTATGGCAACGATACTGATGAGGCGGTTGCTGGACAGCGAACGGCGGTGAACCTATCTGGTGTCAAGAAGGAAAATGTTCTTAGAGGTTCTGTATTAGCTGCATCAGGTGCGGTTACTGTGACCAATATGCTCGACGTGGAAATGAGCGTTTTTAATAGCAGCGATAGGCAGATACTTAATAACAGCAGAGTTCACCTATACACCGGCAGCAAAGAAGTTTTAGCGAAGGTTATTATCATGGACAGAGATGTTATGGTGAGTGGAGATAAGACTTTTGTGCAGCTAAGGCTCGAAGAACCCATAGCGGTAAGAAGAGGAGATAAATTTATCATCAGGTTCTATTCGCCGGTTATTACAGTTGGTGGCGGCAGGGTGCTTGATGCAAATCCTGAGAAACACAAGAGAAACCGTGATGATGTCTTAGCTGACTTCGGGATACTTGCTGATGGCAATATAGGAGACATCATTCATCTAAAGACCGGGAAGTGGAGGTATTACAAAGAAGAGGAGCTTGGACAGGAGCTTGGACTCACGGCTTCTGAAATAAAACAAGCGATTAAATCACTTGCCGACCAAGGCAGGATCGTAATACTTGCAGATGGCTCTATCGTAAACGAGGATAAGTTAAAAATACTAGAGGGGACTGTTTCAAAGATAATCGAAGAGTATCATAGCCAGAATCCTATGGTAGATGGAATTCCTAAGAGAGAGCTGCTAAGCAGGATTAAGGAGCATCGCCATATCGAGGATGATAAGCTAGGGCAGGCGATTATTTCTAAGTTCTTAGTTTCGGGTATGCTCGAGGACAAGGAGAAGACGATTTCGGTTGCAGGTTTCAAGGTTGAGTTCTCAGATGAGCAGCTTGCCCTGATGGATGAGATTAAGAAAATGTATGATAACGCTGGCGTCGAAACGATTAAAAATGAAGATATATATGAACTCGCCGGTGACAAAGATATTGCTAGCGCCATTCAAAATGAGCTCGTATCACGAGGAGAAATCTTTAAACTCGATGCAAGCTACTATATCGATACCAAAGCATGGGATATGGCAGTTACTGCTGTACGTGAACTTGGAGCTGAAAAGCCAGAAGGATTCACCCTCGCTGATTATCGAGATAAGCTTGAAATTTCAAGGAAATACGCCTCTATCTTATTATCCGCACTTGACAAGTACGGTATAACAGTGTTTAATGAAGAGTGCCGAAAGGCGATAAAATAGTCACGAAAGGGAGAACTATAATGAAGAAAAAGACACTACTTATTGTGAGCATGCTTGTACTAGTTATGTTTGCGCTAACAGCTTGTGGCAGCAAGTCGCCTAAGAGCGTTGTAGAGGATAACCTCAAGCAGATTAAGACTGAGAAGACTTCTTCGAACGTTTCTAAGCTATTCAACGACAAGACTCTAGAGCAGAAGTATGGAAAAGAGTATGACAAGTTCATCAAGAAGGTTCAGGACTTCGATTATGAAGTAAAGGACGAGAAGGTTGATGGAAAGAAAGCGACTGTAAAGGTTGAGATTAAGACATACGACTTCGGTGCAGCTTACAAGACTACTTATGATACCGTAGTATCTGACGCTAAGAGCGGAAAGATCACTGCAACAACAGATGTTAAGGACTATGTTTACAATCTGATGTTCCAGAACCTAAACAGTATAAAGGATAAGTCTTACAAGAAGACAGTTACTATCAACTGCACAAAGAACGACAAGGGCGAATGGACAACTGATATTAACAGCAACGTTGACTTCCTAGATGCAATGATGGGTGGAATGTTCACAGCAATCAAGTCTGTTCAGGCAGGACAGGCAGCACAGTAGCACCTGTTTATCGGCTATCCGATAGATTAAGCAAATAATAAAGACCGTGGCTTTGCAGCCACGGTCTTGTTTTACATAGAGATTATGTGTTTGGATTTAGCATTAGAAGTACAAGTCCTTGCTGTTATGATATTACTTGGCAGGGGAAGCAGCTTACTTCATGAGCTTACAGATTCTCTCTCCAAATGCTAGCGGATCTTCAACTGGCATACCTTCGAGCACAAGCGCCTGATCATACAGGAGATTTGCATAGTCGTTCACTTTGTCACTATCTCCGGCTTCTACGGCCTTCTTAATAGCATCAAAGAACGGTAGGTCGCCGTTAAGCTCAAGGACTTTATCTGCTTCAACGCCTGATAGCTCTTTGTTACCAGACATTGCTGCTTGAGCTTTGAGGATCTTCTCCATCTCAATAGACACTCCGTCAGATGTTGCGAAGCATACAGGGTGATTCTTGAGTCTGGTCGATAGGATTACAGATGATACCTTATCGCCTAGGGCTTCTTTGATCGCACCCAGTGTACTCTTCGCTGCTTCGTTTTTATCCGCTTGAGCTTTTACCTCCTCTTCAGTTTTCTCAAATCCTAAATCCTTGTCGGATATATTCTTGAACCCTTTGCCATCGTATTCTCTCATCGCCATAAATGCGAATTCATCAATATTATCAGTACAATAAAGAACTTCATAGCCCTTATCTTCAAAGAGGTCCATCTGCGGCATCATCTTAATTTTACTTCTCGACTCACCAGCAGCATAGTATATGTATTTCTGGTCGTCAGCCATCCTGGAGACATAGTCTTTCAGCGTAGTCATGCTTTCGGTGGTACTACTATAGTATAGAAGCAAGTCCTTAAGCTTATCCTTATCTGCTCCGAAGTTATCATATACTCCGTATTTGAGCTGGATTCCAAAGTTCTCAAAGAACTTTTCATACTTCTCGCTTTCTTTATCTCGCATCTCTCCGAAAGTCTGTAGCAGTTTCTTCTCTAGCCTCTGTGCGATAGCACGAAGCTGTCTATCTTGCTGGAGCATCTCTCTTGAGATATTTAGCGATAAATCAGGAGAATCAACTAGACCGCTGATAAATCCAAAGTAACTTGGTAGAAGATCCTCACATTTATCCATGATTAGGACGCCACTCGAGTATAGCTGAAGTCCTGGTTTAAAGTCTTTGTTATAGTAATTAAAAGGCACGTCGCTAGGCACAAATAGCAGTGCATCATATGATATTACACCTTCGACATTAGTGTGGATTACTTTTAGCGGATCGCTCCATGCCATGTATGTCTTTTTGT
>ERZ772906.237-NODE-237-length-34622-cov-3.621315_pt1 | contig 34622 bp, 30 predicted proteins | sample MGYA00511338_ERZ772906 | MGnify/ENA primary metagenome ERZ772906 (study PRJEB29015, sample SAMEA2738076) | human oral metagenome | biome: human oral; feature: human-associated habitat; material: saliva | place: China | collected 2212 ... | reverse complement strand
TCGAATCATGAAATTGAAAATACTGTACCGAAAGTACTTGACCTCGTCGGTCTCTCCGATAAAGCTAATCGTTTTCCAGCCGACCTCTCCGGTGGGGAAAGACAGCGCGTCTCGATTGCGCGCTCTGTCGCTCGCCAACCAAAAATTCTCATTGCCGATGAGCCTACTGGCAACCTCGATGTTTTAACCTCTAAGGAAATTATTGATTTATTACAAAAAATTAACAATTACGGTACCACTATTTTAGTTACCACCCACGATGCCAATATCGTCAATCTCTTAAAGAAGCGCGTCATCACCATGCGTGATGGTAAGATTATTTCCGACCAAAAAGAGCACGGTATTTATCGCCTTGACACCGATAACGATGGTATTTCTGATCTACCGCAGCCAGGCCACATGCGCCCAACCTCTTATCTCTATAAAACCGCCGAAGCCGAACTTCGCCGCGAGGCCACTCCTCGACGCGAGACTGAACCTCGTCGCGAGACCGATTTTCGTCATGAGACTGAACCTCGTCGCGAGACCACTCCTCGACGCGAAACCGAACTTTACCGCGATAGTCAACGTTCACAGCTTAGAGTTCCTCACGAAAATTCCAATTCTATCGCCAGCTCCAGGCCGCCTGAATCCAACCCGACCAAACGTTCGTGTAATCACCGTTTAATTCAATAAGGAAGCCTATGAAACAAAAAAATGAAACCATCAGAAAACTCAAAACCATGCAGAAAAATAGTCGCGGACATCTCCTTCGCACTAATCTTCGCATTATGAAATACGGCATCATTGGCTATGGTCGTAATATTTGGCTTTCTATCACTTCGACTTTTGTGATGACTCTCACTTTAACCCTGCTTTTTGCTACCGCCACTGCTAGCTTGGTGTTATCCTCTACCGCCGATAAAATGCGTGAAAAAGTCGATATTACCATTTATTTTAAGCCTAATACCGAAATTATTACGCTTGAAAAAATCAAGAAAAAATTCTCCGCCGACTCTAATATTCGTCAAATTTCCTATACTACTACCGAGGAAGAATTCAATAAATTCGTTGAGGAAACTAAGAAAAATAATGAAAACAATCTCCTTTCTACCCTCGATGATCCTGACATGAAAGAACTCATGCTTTCCTCTATGCCTTCCGCACTTCGCATAAAAGTCTACGATACAAATAAACTTAATACCATTAAGGAAATCGTTAATACCGATTCGGAAGTTCATGAAAATCTCGATCCAAAGAAGGAACCGACCTACGATACTAATGACACCGCCATTGAAACTATCACTTCTTGGTCCAACATTGCTAAAACTGGTGGTCTCGCCATCTCTCTCATTCTTCTAGTTATCTCCGTTCTAGTCATTTTCAACACCATCCGCATGGCCATTTACTCTCGTAGCGAAGAAATCTACATGGAGAAACTAGTTGGCGCCGATAATCATTTCATACGTGGTCCATTTCTTATCGAGGCGATTATGTCTGGCTTCTTTGCCGGTATTTTATCGACCATCATCGGTTTCTTCCTCTTCCGCCTCATCGCCCCAAAACTCAGTGGCTATGATATTGACGTCACCCTAGTTTCTAGTTTCGTAAATTCGCCAAGCATCTTTCTAATTGGCCTAGCTCTCACCCTACTTGGTATTTTTATCGCCTTCCTCTCGTCTTCCATTGCCGTCCGCAAATACCTCAAACGCCTCTAAATATTCCGCTTAGCTTAAAAATCCACTCTTTTCATTCCGCTCTGCTTAAAATATCAAACAGCACTATTCCGCTCTGCTCAAAATAAGCAGAGCTTTTTCCTTCACCAAGTCAAAATAAGCATTGCCTTTTCATATTATTCTGTGCTAAAATATAGCAAAAGTATCGTAAGATGCCAAAATAACAAATTAAATTATAGTGGAGTATAGTTTAATGAGCAAAATAAAAAACAATTTTAAGATTCGAAAAAACGCAAGAAATAATCGTAAAGTTAAAACCATGAAAAAAGGCCGTACTCTTATTTTTACCCTAATTTTTGCGCTCATTTTAGGCTCTATTCCATTCATTCAAAAGAACGATTCTAACGTTTCAGCAGTAGAGAATGAGGCCTATTGTACTAGCGCCGCCTGTCATACCGCTAAAAAAGCTGAAGTCGAAGCCGCTGAAAAAGCCAACCAAGCCGCTAAAGCCGCTGTCACTCTCGAAGGCGAAGTCGAACGTATGCAACAGGAAATCATCGTCTACGAAGCACGTATTAAGGCGAACGAAGCTGAGGCAAGTGACCTCAAAATCAAGATTGAAGACACTACTAAAAAACTCAAACTTCAACGTGCAGCTCTTGCAAATATGCTAGTTAATATTCACCTTGAAGGTGAAACCGACGCTATCATGGTGTTAGCTGGCAGTAACTCACTTTCAGATTTTGCCGAAAAGAAATCTCGCATCGACACCGCTAAAGACCAGGTGAATTCCTCAGCTCAAAATGTAAAGACTATGAAAGACGATCTCGAAAAGCAAAAGACTGAAATTGACCGCATTATTTTAGACCAACAAATCCAGCGCAAGGCTATCGAAGATAAAAAAGCTGAGCAACAGGAATTAATTTTAAAGTATAAAGATAATGCCGCCTCCTTCGCTGCAGAAGCTGCCGCTTCCAGGGAGGAAAAGATTAAGTTAATTAATAAAGAGTATCAGGAATATCTCTCCCGCGCTTCCACTAGTGCTGGATTCGGTACCAAAGCTGACGGTTTTAACAGTTACGGGGCATTTGTCGGCAATTACGGATATTCTTGCCCTCGTGACAATATCGCTGGTGTTCTAGATTCTTATTACATTTGTCAATGTACCAGTTATGCTGCTTATAAAGCTGTTGAATACTACGGTCGAAATATCCGCATCACCGGTTGGGGTAATGCCTATAGCTGGGCCGCCGCCGCTCGCGCCCGTGGCTACCGCGTCGATCGCGTACCTGCTGCACACACTATCGCTCAAACCACTAGTGGCCAGTTTGGTCACGTAGCTTGGGTCGAATCGGTTAATACTGATGGTACTATTACGGTCTCTGAATACAACAACCCATACTCGTCTAAGTCTGGTCAATGGGGCGACTTCGGCGTCCGTACTCGCGTCAGTCCAAATCAATTCACTAGCTACATCCATTTCGACTAAATCATTACCCTTATAAATACCGCAAGCCAGCGGTATTTTTTTGACCTAAAAACCGCCACTTAGTCTTATTGATTATGCTATAATTAAGTAATGAAAACAGAGTGGAAACCACGAAAAATCAATCTTAGCACTTCAATTATCACCTCATTTATTTTCCTCGTTGCAGGATTTTTTGTTGGTTCTAATTGGCAATTTATTCTTACAAATTTTTCTCCTTACATTGGCTTCCGCAAAAACGAACAAGCGAATTGGGATTCTCTTAACGAACTCTACACCGAATTAAAATCCTTCTACGATGGTGAAGTCACGGAAGATAACGCCCTCACTGGAGCCAAGCGTGGTATTGCCGCTGCACTTGATGATCCCTACACTGCTTATCTTACTGCCAAGGAAGGGAATGAATTCTTATCCGATCTCAATGGTGAAATTAATGAAGCCGGAGTTGGCATGGAGCTAACTTTTCGTAATAATCACACCGTGGTAGTACGCACACTTCCAGACAATCCTGCCCGTAAAGCCGGCATCAAGCCAGGTGATCGTATTGTGAAAATTGGTGATGAAAACGTAGATGGCAAAACCACCGAAGATGTCGCCAAAAAACTCCGCGGCAAAGCCGGAGACAAAGTCAAAGTTGAAATACTCCGTGGCACCGACACTCTGACTTTCGAAATGACTCGCGAAAAAATTAACAACGTCTCCGCCGACATTTCCTATAGTGATAAAACCGCCATTATCTCTGTTTACCGTTTTGCTGAAGACACCGGCTCCCTTGTACGCAAGCTCGCTGAACAATCTAAGGCCAAGCAGGTTGATAAAGTTATTCTTGACCTTCGCAATAATGGTGGTGGCTATGTCTCGGCGGCGGGTGAAATGCTCTCGCTTTGGCTTAACGGTGGTGATAAATACATGATTGAAAAATCCATTCATAATGACGACAAAACCGACTACGTCCCTCGTGGCAAAAATCCTATTTTCAAGGACACCAAAACCATCGTTCTAATTAATCGATCCACTGCTTCCGCCTCTGAAATTGTCGCTGGTGCACTAAAAGATTATCAAAAAGCCACCATTGTCGGTATGACTTCTTTTGGAAAAGGTGTCATGCAAACCATGCTCAATCTCAGTGATGGCGGTAAACTCAAGGTCACTACCGCTCACTGGTATACACCGAATGGCTCTTCAATCAATAAGACCGGCATTAAGCCAGACGTCGAAATTGATCGCACCGTCCAGGATATCACCGAAGATAAAGATCCTCAGCTCGATAAAGCTAAGTCGCTCTAGCTTAAACCTTGTGATTTTTCCTAAAATGTTTTAGAATAATATAATAATTAACAACGAAAGGATGTTATGATCAAAGTCATTACGAGTCCTACTTGCGGCTACTGCCACGCTCTCATCGATTGGTTAGAGCAAAAAAATCTTGAATATGTTGAACTTGATGCCAGTAATTTTCCAGGTATTTCTGCGGTTCCTATCACTATTATTACTGACGAGTCCGACAAAAATCCTATTCAAGTTCTTGGTTTTGACCGCGAAGGTATCTTGAACGCACTCGAAAAAATTAAAGCTGTTTAATTTATGAAAAAATCCGACCAAAAACCACCCATTCTACTCGTCCATGGTTTTCGTGGCAATCATTTAGGTTTGGCTGAATTTCAAAAACTGCTCGAAGCTGGGGGGTACCAGGTTTTTAATCCCGATATCCCACCAGCTTTCAATACCCAAAATGAGACTTTGCCAAATTTTACCGATTTTAATAAAGATGGCTACGCGGACTTTATCGCGAATTACATCCTCGACAAACACCTCGATCACCCAATTCTGATTGGCCATTCTATGGGGTCTATCCTCGCCGCCGCCACTGCCGAAAAATACAGCCACCTTATTCATAATAAGATTTTCTTCCTTAGCCCCATCGCTACACATCCCCCAAAATTTATTTTACCTCTAATTCCGCTAATTGCCTTGGTACCCAATAAATTTGTTAGCTATGTCTGCACAGAATTTCTTATTGCGGGCGCCCATCGTTCTAAGAAACGTCAAATTCTCGATCTCACCTACGCATGTGCTCGTAAATTTACTTCCATTCGAGATGAAATGCGAGCTGCTGTTTTTTCAATGTCTTACTCCATTTCTGATTTTAATTTCGAAAAACAAGCTTACTTCATAGCTGGTAAAAAAGATCGCATGAATCCATCCCGCAAGGTAAAAGAAATTGCCAAAAAATTCCACGCTGAGGTAGATTTTATACCCAAGGCCGGACATCTCATTAATTACGAGACTCCAGAAAAAATCACTGAACTAGTCTTACCAAAGCTTAAAGATTAACTCAAAATAACAACAATTACTTCTTAGGGCCACAATGGCTCCTTTTTATTTTTCATTATTTCGTCTCCATAACTTGCTTATGCCTAACTAATTTTTTCTTAAAATAACAGAGAAGAAAGTTCATTTTTTCCTCATTTTTAGTCCTTTTCACTTGTTTTATTTTGCATTTCAGCCAATAATCAAATTAGAACTTTTACCGAAAATACAAAATAGAAAGGAAATTATGTCCTCATCCAGACAGTCTCATTTTGTTGCTTGTAAGAAACCTAAATCTAAGCCGAAAATACCACAGAAAACTCCGCGCTTTCTCTATTTTTCCAGTGCTTTGGCCGTATGTATTACTAGTCTAACACCGCTAGCCTCTGTCAATTCGAAAGCCGTTGAGTGCAAAGACATTCAAGCCGTCTTCGCTCGAGGTTCAGGAGAGAAAGCTAAGACTAATATTAATTATCAAAAATTTAAAGATAATCTCGTCGGGGTTTTACAGTCAGCAAATAAATCCTACGATTTTTACGATCTAGGAGAATCAAATCGCTATAGCTATCAATACCCCGCGGTCAGTGTTGAAAATTTAAAAGCTATTACCGACACATATTTTAACGCCGGTAAAAATGATTATTTCAATCATAGTGTCACTACAGGCATTAAAGAGATGCATGCCTTATATCGCGACATCACCAAGCGTTGCCCAAATACCAAATTTATTCTCGGTGGCTATTCTCAAGGCGCAATTGTAATGACTCGCGCCATTCGTACACTTGATCCCGAAAAAATTATCTACCTCTCAACTTTCGGCGATCCTAAATTACATCTCCCAGAAGGAGAAGGTAAGGATAAACCATGTTATCATGGCATACATTCTGATTATCGCATTAATGTCCCCGATTGCAACGTAGAGCATGGCATCCTAGGAGCGCAAAAACCTTATCTACCAAACGCCAAGTTCTCTGGTAAAATTGGCACTTGGTGCAATTCTGGTGATTTCATGTGTGGCAGCTTCTTTGACCCACTAGGCTTTTCCGAAATTAATCTCGGAAAATTCCAGTTTATCCATCAAAATCTTATTTCAGGGCATCTTGCCTATGCAGACCGCAATGCTTACGCCGAATCTGCACATATAGTTGGTCAAATTCTACATGGTGCCAAAAAACTCGCAAAACCTGGCACTCTAAATGTTGGTTATTCATCATATTTTATTAAACAGCTCCAGGATCGTTTGTCTCATCCAAAAATCAATAGTATCGATCATGAATATATTGTCGCCATTAATTTCAATAAAGCCAATCCAGCCGCCTTGTCTTTGCAATACAAAAAACTAATTAGCAATATCGAAGCCAGAAAACATAGGCATACACTTTTTCATATTTATAAAGTAGATTTCGCTACCGATCATCATGGTTTTGCCAAATATCAAAAAATTACAGATTTTAATACCAACACCGACAATCTACTTCAGTTAGAGCAGCAACTAAAACAACATTACGACGAGTCTAATACTTCCGTAAAAAACGCATCGATCATTGACCTCTATCAAGCAATCTATCAAATTTCGTCCGAACAAAAACTTCAACACGACACCACTAAAGGATTTATCCTTTCTACTCCAGCCGAAATTTATTTCGATTACGCTAGTGGAGAATATATACAAAAACTTAAATATCTTTTAGAGGCTAAACATCTTACACCGTTTATTATCAATGGCGATGGCGGCAGACCAGAATACACCAGTTCAGTTTATAATTTCGCCCTCGATATGCATGGCCATTATTTTAGTAATGCTGCCAGTGAAAAATTTATCGATGAAAAATTAGAGCTAGTGGAGAATAAGCCAAAGACTCGTGCTCAAAATGGCGATATTCCAACTTATACTGTAACCTTTGATGGTAATAATTTTAGCATCACCAATACCTATACCGATAAGCCGTTGCGCTTACAGCAAGATCCTGAACACTATGCTACTAAATTTGTCGAATTTGAAGATTTAAGACCAAAAATCGTCGAACTTGAATTCAAAGGTCGCAAATGGCGTGCTGAAATCACCCCGCTTCCGACTAAAATTGCTGACCCAAATTATCAACATGAAACCAAACAGAAATTACTGGTTATTGACGGTGTGGTTCAAGGATTCACTTCCAGTGACAGTTTAAATTTTGACAAACTCGATCCAACCAAAGCTCATCATATTTTAATCCATCATATCGGCGATGACGCTAGGATTTATAAAACCGAAGAGCAAAACATCCCAATCAAGGATAGCGAACCAGATAAAGCCGACGATTCGGAAGGTTCAGATAATCCAAGCAATTCAGGCGACTCCAATAAGACAAACGATTCGAGCAATCCGAGCAATCCAAATAATCCAAGTAATTCGAATAACTCCACCAATCCCGACCCTTCCGAGCCACCGAAACCACCAGAGGAGCCTGAAGACAATCATTTTGGCGACCTACTTCGAGAATTAGATATTCTAAAACATAATGCCTTTTCGGAACAAACTGAAAATCTTACAGACCGACTCCGTGGCATTTTTAATAAAAAGTCCGAAGACAAAAAGGAATCCGAAGGCAAAAAGGAGTCCGAAGATAAAAAGGAGCCAGAGAGCGGAAAGCCCGATAAGCAAAAAGCTGATAATAAATCTAAACCAGATAAGCATTCTAATTCCGAGAAAAATAATGAAAACCATAACAATAACTCCGATACCCCTAACACAGAAAATCGCCAAGAAGATCATTCGTCTCATCCGAGCATAATATCAAAAGAAAAATCTAATCACCAGACACAACCAGATTCAACAACTACTCAATACAAAGATGCTAAAAAACTTATTCCAGCCGTACCTGACTCTGGCATACCTAGATATCTTAAGAGAAGACTGTATTCTAAGTAGATGTGTTAAAATACAGCACCTTAAATTTCTGTCAAGAATTACCGAGAAGACAAGTGATAGTGGTCGCCATATTCACAACGATACACAGATAACGTCGGCGCGTGATAATCATGCGCCGCCACCATAGCGGCCACCTCGGCTTCTTCACGAGTCTTGTAACAGATTTTCTGTGAATCACCCACCCAGCACTTTTCCGGCATAATAACTTTATTATTATTCAACTTTTTTCTCATCTCTGAATATTATACATCTATAACATAAAATGTCTAAATAGTACAACCAATTTTATGTTGACACGCTACATATAGCGTTATAGAATAAGCATAGACACTATATATAGCGTAATTGCCAAAACATATATAGCGTAAAAAGCAAACAAAAATAACTAAAAGAGAAGATTGTTAGAATAAGGAGATTTATTTTTTATGCTCAAAAAAGTTGTCAAGCGAGATGGAAAAGTTGTCCCATTTGATATCGAAAAAATCACCAATGCCATCAAAAAAGCTGGTGCTGCCACTGAAGAATTCAAAGAAGAACGCGCCAAGCGCCTAGCTGAAAAAGTTGTTTCAGAATTTGAAAAACTTGACCAAAAGAAAACTCCATCCGTCGAACAAATTCAAGATATTGTTGAAAAAGTTCTCATGGAATCAAGTTATAAGAAAACCGCCAAAGCTTATATTTCTTACCGCAATGAGCGCACGGTTCGCCGCATGGCTCAAACCAGCCTCATGGATGCCTATCGCACTATTGCCGTGCTCGATGCGAAACAAAATTCAGACATTAAGCGTAGTAATGCGAACGTCGACGGTAACTCCGCTATGGGTAAAATGCTTCAATTTGGTGCCGAAGGTGCTAAGTTTTTCGCCAAATCCGTTCTCATGGAACCACGTTTTGGTGCCGCTCATGACCGTGGCGATATCCATATTCATGACTTAGATTTCTATGCCACCGGTACATTAACTTGTTGCCAAACTGATCCATTAAAGCTCTTCGCTAATGGCGGTTTTAATACTGGTCATGGCCATCTTCGCACGCCTAACTCCATTGGCTCCTATGCTGCACTCGCTGCCATCATCCTTCAGGCCAATCAAAATGAGCAACACGGCGGCCAGGCTATTCCAAATTTCGACTACGCTATGGCTCCCGGTGTCGACAAAACTTTTAAGAAAACCCTCCGCGCTAATCTGAAAAAATATAACGAATTCTCTGGTAAAAAAGTTGAAGTAACTATTCCGGAAAACATTAAATACGGTGACGAAGAAACCCTAAAATCCCTCAAGATTCCAGCCATTGTCATTGACGAAGCAAAGAAGGATACTGAAAACCAAACTTTCCAAGCTATGGAAGGCTTCATCCACAACCTTAACACTATGCATTCCCGTGCTGGCGCCCAAGTCCCATTTACCTCTATTAATTTCGGTACCGACACTACCGAATCTGGTCGTCTTGTCTCCAAGATGCTACTTGAAGCCACCGAACGTGGTCTTGGACGTGGTGAAACTCCAATTTTCCCGATCTCAGTCTTTAAAGTTAAAGAGGGAATTAATTACAACCCAGAAGATCCGAACTACGATCTCTTCAAACGCAGTATGGAAGTTTCCTCTAAGCGTCTCTTCCCGAATTTCACCTTTATCGACGCACCATTCAATATTAAATACTACAAGAAAGGCGACTATAATACCGAGATTGCTACCATGGGTTGCCGTACTCGCGTTTTCTCCTCTATTTTCCCAGAATCCGATGGCGTTGCAACTAGCCGTGGCAACCTATCTTTTACCACCATTAATCTAGTCCGCCTTGGTATTAAGCATGGCATCGCATTAAAAGAGCGTAAAACGGCAGACTGGAAAGGTTTCTATAAGGAACTCAACGAATTAATGGATCTAGTCGCCGACCAACTACTCGAACGCTTTGAATTTCAAGCCAACCAACATGTCCGTAACTTCCCATTCCTCATGGGAGAGGGGAACTGGTTTGGTAGCGAAAAGCTCGGCCCAGATGATACTCTACGTGATGTAATCAAGCACGGCTCACTTTCTATTGGCTTTATCGGCGTTGCCGAAACTCTCAAGGCTATGCTCGGCAAGCATCATGGTGAAGACGAAGAAGCCAGAAAAAAAGGTCTCGAAATTATCGAACATATGACCAAGCGATGTGATGATTATAGCCAAAAATATCACCTCAATTTCACACTCTTTGGTACCCCAGCCGAAGGTCTCGCCGGACGCTTTACTAAAATGGACCGCAAGGAATTTGGCCTCATTGAGGGCGTAAATGATCGCGATTATTACACCAATTCCTTCCATGTTCCAGTTTATTTCCCAATCTCAGCCTTCGAAAAAATCGAAATCGAAGCACCATATCACGCACTCTGTCCAGCCGGACATATTTCCTATGTCGAACTTGACGGCGACCCATCACAAAACATCGAAGCCTTCGAAGCTGTTATTCGCAAGATGCACGATTCCGGTATTGGCTACGGCTCAGTTAACCATCCAGTCGATCGTGACCCAGTCTGTGGCTTCTCTGGAATTATTCCAGGTGAACGCTGCCCATCATGTGGTCGTCTCGAAGGAGAGATTCCTTTTGAACGCCTTCGCCGTATCACCGGCTACCTTGTTGGCTCACTCGATCGTTGGAATGATGCGAAGCGTGCTGAAGAGCACGACCGTGTCAAACATAACATCTCTGGCACCTATACTAAATCCGAAAAAGCCGCTCGCGAACACGCCAAACATACCGCTAAATCCTCTCTAGGAAAGGCCTAAATGCCGTCCCGCGTCCCTGGTTCCGATAAAACTCACATCCGTCTTTCCGGTCCGATTGAACATGATAGTATTGTCAATGGCTACGGATTACGCGCCGTGATCTGGACCCAAGGTTGTTTTATCCACTGTGAAGGCTGCCAAAATCAAGAAACTTGGGACGAGGAGGGTGGGGTTCTCGTTGATATTGAAGATATCAAACAAGAACTCCGCTCCCTCAAGGGGCAAACCGGCCTTACTTTCTGCGGTGGAGAACCGTCGATTCAAGCCGAAGCCTGTATCGAAATCGCCAAATTCGTCAAGGAAGAGCTCGGTTGGAATGTCTGGTCATTTTCTGGCTACACTTATGAAGAAATTAAGGCAAAGCAAAACGATCAATGGGAGTTTTTCAAAACCCTCGATGCCCTGATTGATGGACCATTTGTCCTTGCCCAGCGTGACCTCACCCTAAAATTTCGAGGCTCTAAAAACCAGCGCCTACTTCATCTCAAAAACGGTGAAATTACCAGCATCGAATAATATCATCAAAAAGTCTTCCAGTTTTTAGTACTTTAGATTCTACTCATAAAATACAGTTTTCACCAAAACTTAACACCCCGGTCTTAGGCCAGATTCACATAAAACTTTGGGGCATTTTTCGTCAAATATACTAAATTTCTTGCATGCTTCACAATAAAATTCTTGTGATATTTTTCGCGACGCCAACGATATAATTCCGCCACTAAATCCGCCAGAAAATGGTCATAGATTGCCTCCATCAATTCCGGATCGTAACGATTCCAAAAGCGATAAATTAACATCTTAAATTCCACTCGAAATAACGCCAAATTCATCATTTTATGAAAATCCATCTGCATCAGTTCTAAACGATTTTCTTTATATAAAAAAATGAACAATTTTTCATAAAATTGTTCCATACTCATTTCTAATTGAAAATTTGCTTTTACTTCATCCTCCAAGTGCTTCAAGAAGATGGTGCGATTCTTATTCATTAAATCTGCCAAATTACGATAATGGTCATAAAATGTCGACTCGGCAATCCTAGCCACCCTAACAAGTTCGCATATTTGAATTTCAGCTAAGCTTTTATCTCTTGATATACTTGCCAAAGCATTAAAAATTTTTCGTTCGGTTCTTTGATATACCCGATTTTTGATATGCTTTCTGCCCATCTTTTTCTCTCCGGATTTTATTTTTATTTTAGCATAAGCATTTCAAAATAAAACCTCCTAAAAAGAAAATAGCACTCCACTAGGAGTACTATTTAAGAGCTTCATCTATAATAAAAGACATAATCATAGATTGAACATAACAAAGAAAGGCCGCCAAAAATATCGTTAGAGTTATCGCTAGTACATTATTAAAGTTAGCTCCAAATACCATGATAATTGGCATTCCCACCAGGGTAACAAATCTTGCATTAGCTATAGTAAATCTTACATTAGCTATTTTTTTCGCAAACCCAGGCAATCTAGGGTAATACCTTTGGGCTGTTACGATACTCCTAGTATTGTCTTGAACCGTAGTCATAATTGTGCCAATAATTATAACTAACAGTATCCAAAAGTCCACCATTGAAACTAGCACCATCCAGATAAACGCGTTAAATACCATATCGGAAGCAACTACCATTATCGCACCCAACTTATTATCATCGAGAAAAACTAAAAGATCATACTCGTAGGTTATCGATCCCCCGACGATAAAATTTACATTCCACATAACACCAACTAGTAAAATTGCTGCCCAAAATGGCAACACTCCTAGCAGTAACCCCGCTATCACTACACATGATAAAAGTCTTGCTATTATCAATGTGCGAATTTCGGCATTTAATATCTGTTTTTTCTCTTTCCAATCTTTTTCCATACGGAAACCTCCTCTTAAAGAACTACTTAAAAAGTCACACTAATTAATATTAATCAGTTCTTATATTCTACAACTTTTTTCTAATCTTGTCAATTTTTTTAACATTGACATATTTATGTTTTTATGGTAGAATTAAACCGTCTAATCTAACTAGGATTTAGGTTGACGTACGTGAAAAATTGTTCGACGATAGGGGAGGTATCGCATATGGATGTTACTATTACCGACGACAGATGTACAACAGAATACAGGTCATATAGGATTGGGGACGTTGAGAGATTTGCCCTGGATTACAAACAAAACCCAGAAAATTTCCGATGGACACCAGATTCCGTAAAGGAGGTGATGTTAGATTCAGCAAGAACATTAGGTTTTTATAATGATTAACATTTTGTAAAAATCTAATCTAAAACGTAACTATTGTAAAATTGATTATTAAAATTCACTTTTTTGCTGAATTCTGGGTATTAATCCCTGAAAACTACTAACTCTTAATACCCTTCTCCAGAATCAGCAAAATGTAGCCAGTCAACTTTTAATTTTTGGATACCAAAAAGAAAAACCAATAAAAATTGGACCAAAATTTAAACACACAAAAACCAACAATTTTTCACGCTTTTCGGGAGGCTTCCGCCTCCCATTTTTATACCTAAATTTTGATCAAAATCTCATCAACAAAAACCCATCTTTCACCTCCAAACATACTTTTTGTGCTAAAATTAAAGTATCTTGCTATACTTCGGTCACTGGCAATGAGAAAATGTTTTAGCTTTAAGTATCGTCATTTATACTTTTAGCCAGGAGCCAATAAATCAGGCTCACATAAATGACTCTTATATTTAAATTTAGGAGTTACTTATGCAAAACCAAACTAATCTTAACAATCTAGAACGTGTCGAAGTGATGGCCCTTTTTGGCTATCAAATGACTCCATGCCAGCCGCTGACGTTCAAGCGACGTGGCTACGAAGAGTCTGAGGTGACGGAATTACTCCGCACTCACATCCGTTTCGTCGGCAATACCGCGATTCACGTCTTCGATGTCTTAGTCGGAAAGGAGCAATGTCGTCTGATGTTTAATGCTACAGATTTGACTTGGCACATTGCGGCTAACTAATCTAGAGAGAGGGAATTACACCCTCTTTTTTTGTTACAATTTTGCACAAAATTCATCCAGCACCGCTCGAATTTCTGCAGTACTTTTACAATCCATCAATTTTACGCGCAGATCCGAAGCTCCATCAAAAGAATTCACATAAACCTTAAACATACGCTTCAAGGGTTCAAATGGATACCTCGAGCCGCGTTCTTCTAATTCTCGGCATCTTGCATCAAAAACATCTAGATGAAAACGAAATAGTTCCATAATTTCCGGAATTTCAACTTCTCCACCCAACCCCACTGGTTTACGATTAGTAAAACAATATGGATTGAAGAATACACCACGACCAATCATAAAACCATCCACCTCTGGATAAGCCTCGCTTAGTTTAGCTACGTCCGTCATGTCCGCAATATCACCATTAATCGTAATTAAAGTTTGCGGCGCTATTCTTTCACGAATTGCTAAAATTTCTGGAATCAATTCATAGTGCGCTGGTACCTTTGACATTTCCTTACGCGTGCGTAAATGAATCGTCAAATTCGCCACATCCTCGGCTAAGATTTTTGGTAACCATTCACGAAACTCATCGACGTAAGTAAAACCAAGACGCGTCTTCACCGAAACTGGTAGATTAGTATTTGCTTTGGCCGAACGAATACATTCAATAGCTAATTCCGGCGTACGAATCATCGCCGCTCCACCACCCGCCTTATTGACATGGCGATCTGGACAGCCCATATTAATATCTAATCCATCAAAACCAAGTTCCTCCAATTTGCTTGCCAGCAAACCAAATTGCTCCGGATTTTTTCCCCAAATTTGCGCAATAATCGGCGAATCGGTCTCTACTACATCGAGACGTTCCAGTGCATTATCGCGACCTTTTTCTGAAGCAAAAGAAGAAACATTAGTAAATTCCGTAAAAAACACATCTGGTCTACCTGCCCGGTTAATCACTTGACGAAAAACCACATCCGTCACCCCCTCCATCGGGGCTAAAATCGTAAAATGTTTAGGTAAATCCTGCCAAGACCATTTTTTCTGCATTATTTTCTCCAATCTAACTCAAATCTTATTATTCCGCTTCCGCTTATTAATTTTTCGCTTCTGCTTATTTTTTATTCCGGTTTAGCTTAAATTCATTCCGCTTCCGCTTATTTCTATTCCTCTTCCGCTTCTATCTCTGCATGCTTTAAGCGAATAGCTTCTTCATAAATTTCTTCAAAACGCTTCAAAGTATGCTTCAAATCATGTTTCTTTGAAATTTCCAGAGAATTCTTGCTATATTTCTCTCGCAACTTTTTGTCCAAAAGAATCTTTTTCATAGCTTCTTTGAACGCTTCGACATTACCAGCCTCCACAAGTTCACCATTAAAGCCATTCACACAAATTTCCCCCACCGCTCCAGCATTCACGGCTACAAGGGGCAAACCGGTTGCCGCCGCCTCAATCAAAACAATTCCTTGCGTCTCGGTCTCAGAGCCCGTAGCAAATATTGTACCCATGCGATAAACCTTTGCGAGCTCCGGCATCATAATTTTACCGAGGAATTTCACGTCCTCACTAATACCTAACTCTTCAGCCAATTCTTTTAACCTCACTACATCGATGCCATCACCCACAATCACCAGTTCAGTATTCGAAATTCCGTCCGCTAGAAGCAAAGCAAAAGCTTTCACCACTACATCAATACTTTTTTCCGGATCCACCCGCCCGATGTACATAATTTTATCTTTACCGTCATCAAGCTGATATTTTTTCAAAATCTCCTGACTAGCTGGTGCCGGCTTAAACTGTGCTAAATCTACCCCATTCGAGAGCGCCTCTACCGGTACTTTAAAATATTTACGATTTTTTGGCACCAAATCACCAATTGCAATCTCGGTCGGCATCGTCGCATATTCAGAATTTTTCAAAAAACTCATCATGTGCGCCTTCAAGATCGCATTCGATAATTTTTTAAGCGGCTTTGGTTGTAAGAAAAATAGTTGATCAGTAATATTATCCGGATACGCGTGACCAGTTGAAACTAGTGGAATATCCCGCTTTTTTACATAGCTCATTACCGCAAGCGCAATAAATTCCGCCGTCTGGAGATGTATTACATCTGGCTGAAATTCATCCAGCACTTTTTTCACCTCCACCCAAGGATTCACCGTCCACCAAATACCATTTTTATAAGTTAATCGCGGCAATGGCATGCCCAAAAATTCTGGATTATCTGGCACCGGATTAATTTGGTCAGGATAAAAAGGGAATCGAATCGAAGATAAATGAACAATCTTCACTCCAGTTTTTACATCGATTTCTTCGTAATATTCACCAGTAAAACTTGGCGCGATCACCAAAATTTCATGACCAGCTTGTGCTAAGCCATTGGCTAAATTATGTGCAAAGACCGCCACCCCATTCGTCATCGGATAATAAATATCAGAAGCAATTGCAATTTTCATAATCTCTATTATATAACACTTTTAGTATCTGTTATAATTAAGCTATGAGTAAAAAATCAAAACCAAAACAGCAATCTTCCGTAGCCGTCAATCGACGCGCAAGTTTTGATTATCATCTTGGCGATAAAATTATCTGCGGTATGAGCTTGACCGGTCCAGAAGTCCGCCTCATCCGTGACCACCACGTCCAACTTAAAGGCTCCTTTGTCACTATTAAGGATGGCGAACTCTGGCTAAACAATCTCACACTCGGCGCCGAAACTGCACGCAATATTCGTCTACTTATCACTAAAAAGCAGCTTCATTCACTCGAAAAATCTAAACAACTCGGCAATACTATCGTACCTACCAAATTATTTGGTGGCGGTCGTTATATTAAAATTGAAGTCTCTCTCGCCACTGGTAAAAAACGCTATGATAAACGTGTTTCGATTAAAAATCGCGACCTCGATCGTGAGGCCAGAAAGCGTCTACATGTCTAAAATTCGTCTTTTTTCCTGGAACGTGAATGGCCTGCGTGCTGTCTTAAAAAAACAGGCTATTCAAAATTTTCTAAGCAATGAGGATCCAGATTTTTGTTGTTTCCAAGAAGTTAAAGCTAAACCGGAACAAGTTGAAAAAGAAATTTTAGACACTCCACTAGAAAATTATCAGTTGCATTGGAATTCCGCCGTCCGACCAGGCTATTCTGGCACCATGACTATCGCAAAAACCAATTTACCAATTCTTTCTACCGAGACCAACCTTTCCGAATATTTTAAAAGTCCCGATTTTGACCAAGCAAAATCAGAGCTTCTCGAAAATGACGGCTTTGGCTCACCGTTTTCCGAAGGTCGCGTACTCACGCTTGAGACCGAAAATTTCTATCTAGTTAATGTTTACACCCCAAATTCCAAAACCGATTTATCGCGTCTCAAGCTACGTCATGAACTTTGGGATCCGCTCTTTTTGGCATACTTAAAACATCTCGAAAAAACCAAACCAGTAGTAGTTTGTGGCGATTTTAATGCCGCACACCAAGAAATTGATCTCGCACGTCCGAAACAAAATACCAAAAACGCTGGTTTCACTATCGAAGAGCGTCAAGGTATTTCCGAAATTCTAAAACAAGATTTCATTGATACTTTTCGCTCGCTTAATCCTGACTCCAACCGCTATACTTGGTGGTCACACTGGGGAAAAGCGCGCGAGAATAATATCGGTTGGCGCATTGATTATTTCTTCATCTCTAAATCACTTGAAAAAAATCTCGAAGCCGCCGAAATTTATGAATCCATTCTCGGATCTGATCATTGTCCAATTTCTATCACCCTAAATTTTTAATATTTTGAATTCCAATATTATGAATCCTAATAATTTCACTTACTGGCATAAACTTATCGGCAACGAAGACCACAATATTTTATGGAATATCCCTGCTCAAAAATCCGGTCGGCTTTCAGTTTTTGGTGGTAATAGTGAAAACTTTTTAAGTGAAATTCGCACTACCGAGTTTCTCGAAAAACTACCGATTAAAACCCTCAAATTATTTTTACCAGACGCTCTTCAAAACAAACTACCAGTGATTAATTACATCAATTTTTTAAAATCCACCCCCTCTGGGTCATTCGATCGTCATGAAAAGCTCACCGAAAGTTTTCTTTCTGCTGATACAATTTTTCTATCCGGTAATTTTTCCAAAAATTCCACCACCTCCATCGCCATTAATGAAGCACTAAAATCACTTCACGAAAATCAAGTGGTAGTAGCCTGTCGCGATGCTATTGAAATTATTACAAACGGCGCCGAAGAAAATCTCCAACACGAAAACCTTATTCTACTTACCACGATGCCGCAACTCCAAAAACTTTTTCAAGCCATTTATTTTCCTAAAATGTTACTGCTTTCCATGCCACTCACATCTGTAATTGAGACCTTACATAAGTTCACTATCAGCTACCCACTCACCCTCATTACTCTGCATAGTGACCAGATCATAATGGCTAAAGCTAGCGAAATTTATACTATTCGTCTCGATCATACTAGCTTTACTCCACTTTCTCTCTGGACCGGCATGCTTCCCGCCAAAATCGCCGCGCTTGCCACTTGGAATCCACAAGCTCTTCTCGACGTCGTTACTGCTAGTATCAACTGGGATACTCGTCAAATTTAAATCTCATCACCACTAATATTAACTGGAATACTCATCGAATCTAATTGCAAAATATGTTAAAATAAGCGTAAGCATTTCTATAATATTTTTAATTTCAGGGTGGAAAAACTATGTCGAACAAAGTGATGATTATTGGAACAGGGAACGTTGGCGCCAGTATTGGTTTTTCTTTAGTTTCTTCCCATAACGCCATCAATGAACTGGTTCTTATCGACCAAGACCAAGCCGATGCCGAAGGCGAGGCGATGGACCTACGCGACACTCTAGCCGTTTCACCGAATTTCATGAAAATTCATGCCGGCTCCTACGAAAAGGACAGCAAAGATACCGATCTGGTAATTATTACCGCTGGCGCCGCCCAGAAAAAAGGTGGCGAAACCCGCACTGAACTCCTTACCCGTAATGCTAAAATCGTCAAAGAAATTGTCGAAAATCTTGTAAACAATGGCTTTCAAGGTATTTTTCTCATGGTCACCAATCCAGTCGATGTTTTATCCTACCTCGTCATGGAATATTCTGGTTTTCCAAGTCACAAAGTTATCGGCTCCGGCACCGTACTCGATTCCGCCCGTCTTAAATATAATATTGCGAACCGCCTCGGTATTTCACCAAAATCTGTCCACGCTTATCAAGTTGGCGAGCATGGGGATAGCGAATTCGCTCTCTGGTCGAATGCTAATATTGGCGGTCAACCGATCACAGATTTGATTTCAGCTTCTGAACTCAAAAATATTGAAACTGATACTAAGAATCAGGCTTATGAAATTATCAACAAAAAAGGTGCCACCTATTATGGCATCGGCGCCTGCGTAACTCGTATCGTGAATTGCATTTTTAATGACGAAAATCGTGTTTTGCCAGTTTCTACTTATGATAATTTTTCCGACTGCTTCTTCGGTTTTCCGACCATCGTCGGCCGCAAGGGAATCGTGCGCCGTCTCGATACCGAACTTACCGAAATGGAAGCCATCCGCATGCAATCTTCCATCAATGTAATCAAACGTTCTCTGCGCGAAGTCCCCTAGCAATCAAACGTTACATACGCGAAGTCCTCTAGCTTTATGGTAAAATTAAACCATGAGGAAATTCTTTTTAAGGTTTATTTTATTACTATCAATTTTTACCATCATTCTAGTTCCTGCCGAACCGACTTTTGCGCGTAAAAAGCGCAGTAGCTCAAGCAGTGAAAATTCCGCCGTTAATGATTTTACTTTCAAAAATTTTCATGCCGATTACGAACTAACCAAAGACGCCGAAGGTTACTCCAAGCTTGACGTTACCGAAACTTTAGTGGCCAATTTCACTCACGAAAATACCAATCATGGCATCATGCGCGTCATTCCGATTTTCAATCAAGCCGGCAGAAATCAAATTATTGACGATCCATACGCTTTTAAGGCCACTGTCACTCGCAATGGCCAATCGGAAAAATTTGAATCCAGCGTTTCCGATTCTAATATTAAACTCAAAATCGGTGATGCTGACGCTTATGTCTCTGGCGAACAAACTTACGTGATTAAATATAGCTTCGATAATGTCGTGGCCGCCTTTAATAATGTTTCTGACTCCTCAATCTCCGGCGCCTATCAAGAGCTCTACTGGAATATTAATGGTGTCGACTGGAAGCAACCTTTTGAGCAAGTTTCTGGCACTCTTCATTTTTCCGATGAAATTGCTAGCACCATTTTTGGTAACCCTATCTGCTACTCTGGTGCTTATCGTTCCAATAATACTGACAAATGTCAAAACGAAAAAGCCAAAAATTCCATCACTTTTTCCGCCAGCAATCTTAAAGCCGGTGAAGGTGCAACTTTTGTCATTGCCATCAAAGCCGACACCTTCAAAATTCGTCCACCAAAATATAATTACATTGCCGTAGCAGTCTGTATTATTATCGGAATTTTCTCTTTCTTTACAATTTTCAGTATCGTTCGTAACTATCAAAAACATGTTCGCGAAAAACATCAACACTACAAGAGCTTAATCCGCGTTCCGGAATACCAACCTCGAAAAGATCTCACCGTTGGTCAAGCTGGTTTCTTTAGCTTTACTCCGCTTAATCAGAAGACTGCCACCGTGCTTAGCTTAGCCGTCCATAAGAAAATTGACATCATTAAAAATCCAATTGAAAAAAATTTCCTCGGCCTCAATAAGAAGCAATCTTGGTCGGTCAAAATCCTAAATACCGACAATCTCAGCTCCGAAGAAAAATCCATGCTTCGTGTCTTGGCTCAATCTTCCACCCTACCCGAAGTCGGTGAAACTTTCAAGCTCAAACAAAATGACTCCTACTCGGTCAACCAACTCATTATGAGCTATGATACGAATATCAAACTTGATATCGCCGAAAAAGGTTTAACCGAAGACAACAAAAGAGCTGGCATAATGGGCGTTCTCGATAGTATCATTGGGGTTCATTTTATTATCATTTTCGGTGGCATGCTCTTCGGTGTCGCTTCATTCTTTCCATTCTTCCCGAAGCTCCTTTCCTGGCTTCTGCGCATTGCCGATCAAACCATCCATATCACTTCTTTCTATATTTATAAGCCAGAGCTCTTCATCTTAGCTTCCGCTATTTTCATCGGTACATCTATTGCCGCCTCTACTTATAATCATTTTGCTAGAAAATATCGTGATTTCACTAACGCCGGACTCGAAGTTGTAGTCTACATGCAAGGCCTCAAAGATTACATTAATCTTGCCGAGAGTGAACGTATTAACTTCCTCCAAAATGTTAAAGGTGTCGACACCTCACCAGAGGGAATCGTTCATCTCTACGAGGAACTTCTACCTTATGCTGCGCTCTTCGGCCTTGAAAAAACCTGGATTAAGAATCTCGACAAATACTACGAAGAACTCGGCACCGATTACACCATTCCAACCTGGTATGCGCTATCATATGCCGATTTTGGTAGCTTCACATCTAGTATTTCAAGCTCGTCCTCAACTTATTCCACCAGTAGCAGCAGTGGCGGTTCTGGCTACTCCAGTGGCGGTGGCTTCTCCGGCGGCGGCGGTGGTGGCGGCGGCGGTGGCGGCTGGTAAAAGCTAAAGCCCCAAAACTTCAATTAAAAAAATATCAGCTTCGTAGCTGATATTTTTATCTATTCAATTTCCGGTAACTTATCAATAATCTTATTCTTTAGAATCTTAATCATCACGTTTCGATAAAGCCAACGTGACATATTCTCAATCGTCATCATCAGCGGCACCGTAATAATTAAAATCGCACCGAAGATTATCCACTCAACCATCGATAAATTAATGTGCACGCTAAATAAACTTTGTAAGAAAATCATACAGAAGAGCATGCCGAAGGTACAACCACTCACAATTAATTTCTTCCAAATATTATCATACGGCATACAAATTCGCGCGAGATAAGTGATTCCTACCACTTCCCAACCTAAGACACAAAGCATGCCGAGTTGTTCGCGTGTGAGCCCCAGCCAAAGTCTTAAATTAATTAACGCCAAAACAATCACCACATTAGTTAAAGCCGCTGGAATCGCCTTCTTCAAGATATTAATCATGAAATTACCCCGAATCAAATCCTTATTCGGAATTTGCGCCAAGAAGAAACTTGGTACACCAATCGTAAACATCGTGACTAATGAGACCTGGGTCGGCAAAAGTGGATACATGAAACCAAAACCAATCGAAAGTAGCGCCACAATAAACGAAAAGACATTCTTCACTAAGAACAACGAACCGGAACGCTCCAAATTATTTACCACTCGACGCCCCTCGTCTACAATCTGCGGCATGCGTGAAAAATCCGAATCCAGTAACACTAGTTGCGCCACCTGTGAGGCTGCCTGTGAGCCTGAAGCCATTGCCACCGAACAATCCGCATCCTTCAAAGCCAAAATATCATTCACCCCATCACCGGTCATCGCTACCGTATGTCCCGCCTTTTGTAAAATTTTCACCATCTTCCGTTTTTCTTCTGGCTTTACGCGTCCAAAAACTGTATTTTCTAACACAATCTTTTCAAAATCACACCCTTCTGACAAATTCGAAAGATCAACAAATTTCTTGGCGTTTTTAATCCCCGCTTTTTCTGCCACAATCGAAACGGTTTCGGCATTATCACCCGAAATTACTTTTACTTCCACGCCTTGTTCGGCAAAATATTTAAACGTACGCTTAGCAGACTCACGAATTTCATTCATCAAAAGCACAATATTAATCGGCTTAATCGGCGAAATATCTCGCTCCCCCGAAGCTAATAGCTCGACATCTTTTTTACTAACAACTTCACCAAAAATTAAAACCCGATAACCTTGCTTAGTGAATTTCTGGATGGTTTTTTCGTACTTTTTTAAATCTTCTTTTAGGACAAATTCCGGCGCACCAATCAAAAAAGTTTTATCCTTAAATTGCACACCACTATATTTATGCTTCGAAGAAAAACCAATAATTTGCTGTACCGAATTCTTCTCGAATTTCGTACCTTTCACGCTTCGTTCTTCTGCAAATTTTTTCAGCGCCTTCATCGTGTCGTTATCCGCTTCCTCCGCCATCATAGTTCGCCAAAAATCTGAATCTAGATCATTTTTTACCTCGGATCCGGTCATTTCATAAATACCGCTCACGCTCATTTTGTCATTCGTAATCGTACCAGTCTTATCGACACACAGAACATCCACGCGTGCCAAAGTTTCAATACAATGCATATCGTGCACCAAAACTTTTTTCTGCGCCAAACGCACCGCCGAAAGCACTAACGTCACCGAAGAAAGCAAGAATAATCCCTCTGGTATCATACCTACTATCGCCGCAATCATCGCCTGAATGCTCATTTTTATCGGCGTAGCATGAATAAGATATTGTTGACCAAACATCAATAATCCGATTGGAATAATCAAAATTCCCGCTAGTCTCACAAAGTTATTTAGTGATTTCAAAATTTCCGACTGTTCAGTGGTTTTAATAGCCTTCGCTTTGAGAGTAAGTTGTGAAATATACGATTCTGCACCCACGCGAGTTAATTTTGCATAACATTTACCTGAAACCACAAAACTACCCGACATCAATTCGTCCCCAGTAGTCTTTTTAATCTCATCCGACTCACCCGTCAGTAATGCCTCATTTACCAGAACCTCACCCGAAACTACCACGGCATCCGCTGGAATTTGCGCCCCCGCCTCCAAAATAATAATGTCATCTAAAACTAATTTATGCGTCCAAATTTCTTGCTCCCGCCCTTCTCGCATCACTTTGATTTTTGGCGTATTCAGGACACTCAGTTTATCCAAAATTTGCTTCGCTCTTAATTCCTGCAAAATACCGATCAAGGAGTTGATAAAAATCAGCGGCAAAAAACTCATATCTTTATACGCACGTACCAAAAATAGCAACGTCGCTAAAAACAAAAAAACAAAATTAAAGTAAGTTAGGGAATTACTACGTACGATTTCACCAATGGTTTTCGTCGGCGCCTGAACCGCCGTATTCACCTGACAATTTTTAATGCGTTCTTTTACTTCTTCCTGATTTAATCCCTGAACCCCACCTAAACTCTGCTTATTTTTTATCACTTTTATCTTTTCTTTCCGGAATTTCCATTTTTAATTTTGGTGTTTTCGGCATTTTCATATCCATTTTTTCGTGTCTATTTTTCTGCTTGGTTTTTAGCCAAATCGCCACCATCAACATGAGCACCAAACAAATACTCTTAAACACAAAATCAATTCTTCTATCCGTACCACTCTGGAGATTCTTATAAAAATTACTTTCGACTTTATATTTTTCTTCTTCCAGATCCAAAATCTCGGCTTCTAGTGCATGAATTTTTTCTTCCGTCTCACGCACTGGATTTTGTTCGAATTCCGATTTTAGCTTCTTTACCGCTTCCGTTTTTTCATTTAGCTGACTTTGAATAATTTCTTTGGATTGCCCCACATAATTTCGCACAGGATTATTTTCGTTATCAATTTTAATCTGTTTACTAAACAAAAAAAGGCCCAAACAGCCAGCCATCAGGATTATCATCGAAATGATATTTTTTATTTGTTTATTCACCTAAAAATCTTTCTGTTATTTTATGCAATTTGAAATATCTATCTCTTATTCTAGCACAAAAAGAATAATAATTAAAAACCGACCCGCCCCTTGATTCTTTTCAGTTTTTGATGTGTAATAACACTAAATAACGGAGCGCACCTAGTGGAAGGACTTACCTATAAATATTATAAAAAGAATAACAGTAAAAATATTTACCTAATCATCCATGGTGGTGGGCCAGTTGGCGTAGAAACAGATTTTATTTCCGCCATTTTTGATACAATCGCTAAAACCAATAACAGCGTGCTGTGTTTTAATTTTCCATATTGTGAACGTATGGAAGAAAGCTCTAGTGGCCCTGATCTATTAGAAGAAATATCAACTCTCAAACAAGTCATTAATTTTGTTCACACAGAAGGATATAACCGTATCACGATTATTGCCAAATCACTCGGCGGAATCATTTCTAGTTATTATTTTGCAAAATATCCAGACAAATCCATAAATCTCATTATCTTAGGCTATATTCCAAACGAAGTAAAGCAAAACGCAATTTCAGACAATTTAAAACTGGTTATACAGGGTGAAAATGATCGCTTTGCGGCGCCATCCGAAGTACACAAAATCGTCGGCAATAAAGTAGCCGTAATTGAAATAAAAAATGCCGACCATAGTTATCAAAATCATAACAAAGAACCGATTTATCAAAAAGAAGTACTCGACCATCTAGTTAATTGGATTTAATTTCTTTTAAAATTAACAATCAAAAAAGGTCAATCTCAGACAGAGAAGACCCAATAATATCATTTTACAACCAATGTAATTCCGAAAAATACACTTGGTGGGCGAAGTGGGAATCGAACCCACACTCCATTGCTGGAACTAGATTTTGAGTCTGGCGCGTCTACCAATTCCGCCATTCGCCCATAGAGAAATTTTATCATATTTATAGAGTATTTCCAATAACTCTGTTATAATATTTTTATGAATTCTGTAACTGGTGGGCAATCTACAGAGGATAAGCAACGTCAAACCGTCGCCGATCTCGCTCGAAAAAAAGTCATGGAAGCCTTTCATCAAGGTGAAAATTCTGTTGCCAACCAAAATCTAGCTAACGTCGCGCCCACTCGCGTGATTTCTTCTACCGCATATAATCAAAACCTCGCAAGCACTCCACCAACCACTTCTGCCAACTCAGCTACCACTAAACCATCGAAAAACTCTTTATTTAATTTAATCTCCAAGGCACAGAAAAAACTAAAAGATCTCACCCAGACTACCGAAACTTACGCCAAAAATTCTTTCAAACATCCATCTACTGAAGTTTCAAAGCTCCAAACCTCCACTGGCGCCGCATATAATCAATCCTCATCCGCTGCATCCAGCCAGTCATCATCCACCGATCGCCCAGTTTATCAAAATTTTGCCACCCAAAAATCTTCTACTACAGGTAATCCTTTCCGCCACACTTATCAAATTCAAACCGGCACCAATCGTTACAATCCTTATCAAAATCAAAGTTCAATTAGTCAAAATTTTAGTAGCCAAACTCCAACCAATTTAGGCAGCACCACAGGGAATTATGCGGCCACCCATCAAACTTACGCCGTACAACCCAACACACAATACAACGCGCAAAATAACCCACAATACAATTATCAAACCCAGCCTACTGGCGGCGAAATTGGTTCACTCAAACAAGCTCCAATCAATATGAATCAAAAAATGGATTGGCAAAATTACCACAGTGCCTGGCAAAATTATTATCAAAAATATTACAGCGAATATTACGCTAAAGCCGCCAAATCCTATGTGGAAACCGAAAAAACTGAGCTAAATAATCAATACGAAAAACGCAACCAAATCGGCCAACTAGCTCTCGATAGTCAAAAGCGTCTAATCGAAAACCTCAAAAACCCAAAATCTAAAAGCCTCGAGACCACAGAACAAAATTCAGAAACCCCCCAAGCCAAATCCACCGAAACTCCCCCTTCGCTCGAATCAATTCATATTAAAACTATCGAAGCTACCTTAAAAGAACGCATTCAGAAAAAAGCTAGCAGCAGCTTCCAGCTCTCTAAAAAACATCGCAAATTCATCCCGATTTTCGCCGGAATTTTCACCGTCCTTTTCATCCTGTTCTTGCAATATAACCGCCTAATCTTTGCTCCGATTATGGCCTATATCGCTCCCGGAAATTCCAATGATACTGAAATCACCGCCATTGATCCAACCATCACTACTGCCCCGACCGCCGATCCGAAACTCATTATTCCGAAACTCAATGTCGATGTTCCAGCGCACTTTAATATCGCTAATGACACTGCCACTATTGATAACGCAATGAATCATGGTGTAGCTCAATTTAAAATTCCCGGCGCCGATGCGCTGCCAGGCCAAGTCGGAAACCTCGTAATTTCCGGTCACTCCGCCGGTGATATTTATAGTAATAACCAATATAAATTCATTTTCTCCGGTCTCGAACGTCTGCAAGATAATGACCTCATCTACGTCAATTACAATTCCGTTCGCTATACCTATAAAGTTACTAAAAAGCAAACCGTCGAACCAACTGATGTAGCCGCATTAGTTTACCCAACTAGTAAGCCAATCCTCACCCTCATTACCTGTACGCCACTCGGCTCCGACCGCTACCGTCTATTAGTGACCGCCGAACAAGTCAGCCCTACCTACGAAGAAAAAGCCGTTTCTACTCCGACCAACACTGATTCTACCGCCGCCCTACCAGGGAATAATACTTCTTCCGAAATGCCAGCCAACGAGAAGCCATTCTTTCAAAAAATCTGGGGCTTCCTCACTAATAATCATTAGAGACTAACCAAAAAATAGATCCCCTCGGGTCTATTTTTAGCATCAGCATTATATTTAATTAAACCTAAAGAGCCCACCCATTTCATAAAAAATAGACCTGACTCCAGGTCTATTTTTACTTAATCTTAGAACAACTTATCGCGTTTAATTTGCAAGCCATTATCGCTTGTGCCTACATAGTAGAGATAACGGTTATTATGATTAATCACCGCGTCGAATCCATCGGCCACCTTTTCCAAAATCGTACGTTGATTGTCGTGGTCAAAATCATAAACTTGCATCTTGCCATCCACCACATCAAACATTAAATAATAATCCAATTGTCTAATCGTATTATTATTATGCTCAAATTGCAAAAGCTCCATCAATTCCAAATTTACCAACATCACCTTATTGCCACTCACCCCCATGAAGAATTCACCATTTGCGGAAGTATAAAATTCTGACGGCGACGCCTCCAAAGTTTTTTCCAAAGCCAAATTCAAGTTGGTATTTTCACTATCATGATTTGGATAGTCATCTGTATTATAAACACGCAAATTTTGCCCGATTACCGTATTGAGATATTTTTCGCCATAAAATTCGGTTAGGTTCACGAAAATCTGATTTAACCCCACCGATTCATCAACTTCGTCAATCTTAATTTCGCCCGTATCTCTCAATTTGAAAATACTAATTACAAACTTTTTGTCCGCATTTAATTTCTTCACAAAGGCAAGTTCCGAACCATACATCGAAAACTTTGCCACATCTGTTACTATAGTTTCGTAAATAATTTTCTCATTCAAATTCACTTCTCGAATTTTCCCGTCGATCAGCATCATCAAACGCGTGGCTTGTCCATCCGAAATTTGCACTTCCGAAATCACATAACCATTCTTCACCTTTTCTGCCTTCATGAAAGCTTCGGCTTCTTTAGCTTCAAGCTTCTTTTCTTGCGCAATTTTCTCAATGTCTTTATCGACAAAACTACTGATTACTTTAGTCAAATTCACGCTCTTAGTAGCTTCTTTAAAATTCAACAACAACCACTCTGAGGCCTCGCCCGAAACTAGATTCACTACCGCTTTTTCGCTGTTTTCATTCCAAATAATTTTTTTCAAACTACCAGTAAATTTTCCGTTCGATACAAAACTCGTATAGTTCGTCACATCAAATTCTGAAGTAGTAGTATCGCCTTCCAAATTTGTCACATACTTAAATTTCGGTGATTCTTTCAAACCGTAGAGAATCGCCCGGTGATTCGTCGCCGTTTCAAAAAAACTCAAATCTTTTTCCGTTGCCAAGACTTCCGTTTCGCGAGACTGCTTAAATAATCTTGGGTATTTCAAGCGTAAAAGCTTACCGGCCGTAATCGAAATTTTCTTACTCCAAGTATCATAGCCATCTTTTTTCAAAACAATTTCATGTTCGCCAGCCGAGAGTAATTTCGAAATATTTGTTTCTGCAATTTCACGACCATCCGCCACCACTTTCGCGCCTGTTGGTAAAGATTCCGCCTGCACCATACCATATTGCTCGAATTCTAATTTTCGATTCAAGCGCCAGCCCTTCACTACCGCCACCAAAACAAACACCATGAAAATCACAGCAATAAATGAAATTACATCTACTATAACTACGCGAATTAATTGATTTCGCTTTTCTTTATCAAAGTCCATATTGTCAACATTATAACACACCAACCTCTATAAAAAATCAAACATAATCACTATTGATTTGCATAAGTATTATTATTATAATTAAACAAAAATAAGCGAGGAAAAATGGAAAGAAATTTAACGAACCAGCGCGTTCAGAGTCGTGCCACTCATATTACTGTCAGAAACTCTGGCACTCTTAATCGCCACTTCGTTAAAGCCCCTCGCAAAATTGTCTTTTCTGATGATTTTTCTGCTGTCTCAGACATTCGCACTCCAGCCCCAACCTCATATGTCACACCAGCCCCTACTGCCACCACGAAAAAAGTGACCATTTCTTTTGATTCACTTCGCGAATCACTCAAAAATAATGCAACCATGCGCCCTGCTTCTAACGCTCAAGCTACTTCTACCCCAAAATCTCGCCCTACCACTTCTCGCATCCAAATTTCTGCTCCGTTAGATATTTCTGCGCCAGCCCCAGTCACTACACCACTTAATTTCTCTACACCAGCTCCGGTTTCTAACCCACTCAATCTCTCTAAACCCGCCCCAGTTGCCAAGCCTACCCCTATTTCCATTCCACGTCCGCTCAATATTTCAGAACCAACATCCACCCCGATAAGCTTTACGTCCCCAGTGGCACCGGTTACGTCTGCTCCATTCACTAAACCAGTTGCTCCGGCTGCGCCAGTCATCCCGACAGTTCAACCAACTCCAGCTCGCCCAGTGCGCGCCACTACTAAACCTCGTTCCACAGTTGCACCTCTGCAATCTCTTGCCGAACGTCGCCGCGAAGCTGACACGATTTCACATTTCTCCGCCAAAAAACTTACTAATAAATCCCGCCAAAACTCCAAGGCCTTAATGTCTGCCATGAAAGAAGAGACTAAGCCAAAATCTGCTCCAATCATGGTTAAAAAACCAAAAGTTTCCAAAAAACATCTCATCTTTGCTGTCGCCAGCTCGATTTGCTGCATGGGCGTGCTCTATGCCACTCTCAAATTCAGCATGCCAGATATTAGCGCCAAAGTTGCCGCCGCTCAAAATGGCGCATCCTACCCATCTTTTGTGCCACGCGACTTTACCGCCCGTAGCGCTTCTTTCCATAAAAATACTTTCTCTCTTGAATTTGTCGGACCAGACAAGACCCGTTTTACTCTTGACCAAGAAAAACTCCCTTGGGATAGCAATGCTTTATTAAATAATTACGTCAAGCCAACCTGGGGCGAACAATACGATACCATCCGCGAACAGGGACTCACTATCTACATGTATCAATCCAACGCCGCTTGGGTAAATGGCGGAACTGTCTACAAGCTCAATACCACCTCTGGAAGTCTCAGTAAAAAACAACTCAAAAACATTATCACCTCACTCTAAATCACATCAATCTCCCAGAACTTCAAAAGACTCAACCCCTCAGAATCTCAGCTAACCAAGCTGGGATTTTTCTTCTCTTGATGGTGGTGGTATAATTAGGCCATTATGAATAAGGAAATTAGAACTCGTTTTGCACCCAGCCCCACTGGCTATATTCACATCGGCAACGTCCGTAGTGCTATCTATCCATATTTAATCGCTAGACAAAATCATGGTCAGTTCATCTTGCGCATTGAAGATACCGATCAAAGTCGCTTCGTGGAAGGTGCCGCCGAACTAGTTTTTGATACCCTTAAATGGCTCGGGCTAAACTGGGATGAAGGTCCAATGGTGGGCGGCCCAGATGAGCCTTACTATCAAACCGAACGCAAGAATATTTATCTCGCTTGGGCTAAAAAACTACTCGAAAAAGGTCTAGCTTATGCCGACGATACTCCTTCCGAAAAAATTGAAGAATATAAAAAACTCGACAACGAGCAAAAAATTCCTTATCTTTACCGCAATCATCGTCCAGCCAACCCACCAGAATGGCGAGAAGGTCTGCCAATTCGTTTCAAAACCACCCCAAAGCATTACGAATGGCACGACGAAGTGATGGGTGATATGCAAACTGGCCCAGAAGTTCTCGATGATATTATTTTAATCAAAAAAGACGGTCTTCCTACTTATAATTTTGCCCACATCGTTGATGATACTTTAATGAAGATTACCTATATCACGCGTGGCGTTGAATATCTCTCTAGTACACCGAATTATCTGGCCCTCTACGACGCCCTAGAGCTGCCTCGTCATCTTTTTGTTTCCATGCCACACATTCTAGCTCCTACCGGCAATAAAAAGCTCGGTAAACGCGATGGCGCCAAATCCGTCACTGAATATCGTGATGATGGTTTTCTACCGGAAGCCATGCTAAACTACCTCGCCTGCCTCGGTTGGAATGACGGCACTGAACAAGAAATTTACTCAATCGATGAAATGATTGAAAAATTTGAAATTTCCCGTATTCAAAACTCCGGCGCTCGTTTCGACGAAACTAAAATTCTTTGGATGAACGGTCAATGGATTCGTAAAATTGCCGACGAACAGGGAATTGATGCACTCTACGCCAAGACCTGTCTCGCTTCTGGTTCCGAAGATTTTTCTCGCTACCAAGTTTTCAAACCACTCAATTTCTGGCCAGAATCCGCCAGCCAAGAGACCGACGAGTACAAAAAATCCGTGCTCAGCATCATCTATGATCGCTTAAAAACCCTCTCTGATTTACGTACTATGACTACTTACTTCTTTGAGGAACCAACCATTGATCTCGATCTAATTTATAACAATAAGTTCCTCAAGAAACTTTCTGAAACTGAATATCGTGAATTATTACACCTCACTATCGAAAAATTAACAGAGATCGAAGAGACTGATTGGACCGACGACAATCTTCAAGCCAAGCTTAATGAGCTTCTCGCTGCTACTGGCAAAAAACCAGCTGAATATTTCAGCCTCATTCGCATTGCCGTCAGCTTTGCGCCGTTTAGTCCAGCACTGCATCAAACTTTGCGTGTGCTTGGTAAAAACCGCACTCTAGCTCGTCTAAACCGTGTCCATACTGCAATTTCCCACGACTAAAACTAATTGCAAAATAAAGCTCACGCCCCAAGAATCTCAGTTCAAAAACAGCCCGTTCACCCTCAAAGCTTCCGTGAACGGGTTTTTATTTAGTGCATCTTTACAAGCCCAGGCGCCTCTGACATAATAGTAGAAAAGGAGTCGATTATGGCAAAATTTTATCAAAACGCGGGGGAACCAAACAGTAAAATGAATTGGGTTTCCGAAAAAGATAATCCAGACACCACGAACGACTCCTGGGACTCTGGTGCCTTCCAAAAAGATTTGCCAGACCACTATCAAAATTACGAAGAAAATGATCCGTCAGATGATGATCACCTCGAGGACGAAGGTGATGAAAACGATCTCGGTGATATGTCCGATGAGGAATTCCGCCTGCGTAATCGCACTACCGACTCCGATACCGACCCACATCTTCTTGATCCAATCGACGACTGCGAATGGAACGACGCTAGCTTCGACTGCGACTAGATCATAAAGCAATTCAGCATTAAATCGTAGTACTCATCTTTGCGACTCATCGGCCCATAAGCCTATTCTAGACTCTTGCGATTACATTTAAAAAATGTTATTATTATTTCACGGTTCCGTCGTCTAGTGGTCCAGGACGTCTGGTTCTCATCCAGAAAATCGCGGGTTCGAACCCCGCCGGAATCACCATTTTAAGAAAAGGCATTTATGTCTTTTTTTGTTTTATAATGAAATTATGCAAACACCGATATTACATGGCGAGTTCATCTATAAAAACATAAAATATCACACCGATTTTTATAACCTAATCGGACAAGAAATACCAGGTTTACCCTGGTCACAGATTTATATTATCGGTAATTTTCAAAATCTAGTACCTATCGTAAAATATGCGCACGCCTCAGATAATCTTCCGGGCGGAGGAGTAAAGCCCAATGAATTTATTCTTCAAACTATCTCCCGTGAGGCTAAAGAAGAATTGAATATGGCCGTCAAGTCCTGGTTACCACTCGGTTATCAAAAAGTCTATGATAATCAGGGAAATACAGGCTACCAATTACGCGTCTATGCCGAACTCGAAAAGCTCGGTGAATTCACAAATGACCCAGACGGCTCCGTAATTGGTTATGAATTAATCGATATCGAAGAGTTAAATAACCATATACATTACGGCGAAATTGGGGATTTCTTTATAGAACAGACTAAACATCTGTATAAATAATTTGTTCAGCCACTAAGGTTTGCGCGTAAAGTAACCCTGCACGCCCGGTCGATCCACGCGAAGCCAAGTTTTATCTGCCGTAGATGGGTCAGCCAAATATGAACCATTGCCACCGCGAAGCTTTTTACGATTTCTAAACATTTCTGAAAAGTTTATAAGGTTAGCGGTATTAAAATCATTATTTACATAAATTTTTTCTAACCTATCTTTAAGTGCATCTCCATTTTCAAGATAAAACATACCGTACATATCTGTCACCTTAGAAGTATCGAAGTTAGATAGATCAAGAGTGGTGAGGTCAAACATATAATAAAACATATAGCGCATATTCGTCACCTTAGAAGTATCGAAGTTAGATAGATCAAGAGTGGTAAGTTTAAATATGCCTAGAAACATTTGGCTCATATTCGTCACCTTAGAAGTATCGAAGTTAGATAGATCAAGAGTGGTGAGATTAGACATACCCTGAAACATAGAACTCATATCCGTCACCTGAGAGGTATCAAAGCTAGAAAGATCTATCTCTAAGATATTTTTTATTTTTTGTCCATTATATTCTAAATAGAACATCTTGCTGCTATTTGCATTTAAATAAACTTTTTCCGGTTCAGTGTAATAATAAGCCGTCTTGTCGGTCGGGTCTAACCAAAGCTTAATCCCATAATCAGACTCTTCATCTTCAATATTTACTGCATTCATGGAGGTAGTTGGTGCTACAGTACTCTTTTTAAAATGCTCGATTTTATTTGTGGCTGTTTCCAAGACTTTTAATTTTGTATTGAAATCAGGCCCCTCGGTCATCACCGCCTTCCCAACATACGGGTTCGTCACCACTGAAAAAATCAGTTTATTATCATAGCTACCACTTTCAATATTCTGGCTCAACTTCATACCAATATTCAAGCCGCGCACGTCGTTACCATTAGTTTTTTCTGTAGTCTGAAAAATATTCGTCGGAGTCATCAGAGATGGAATTGGATTATAATTGGTCTCGTTTGAAGTCTTAAAACCCCAAGAATTCACCGGCAAATTCAAAAGACTACTCGATCCGGTGATTGAGCCAATCTTCGCACCATTTGTCGAACCAGAGTTCACCAAGGCCGTTTCGTTAGTTTCCGTATTTAACGTGGCAGTATAGCCAGTTTTATTTGTCGTATTTATCGTTAAATTTAATGGTAGCTCAGTAGTTCCATTCACGGAATTAATCACCTGATTACCATTCACATTTACCGCAGCATTGTCCA